>OOBK01001122.1_pt1 | contig 15586 bp, 16 predicted proteins | sample 1671541 | NCBI WGS metagenome assembly OOBK01 (sample SAMN06348167, study PRJEB24527) | human gut metagenome | biome: human gut; feature: ankylosing spondylitis patient; material: feces | host: Homo sapiens | place: China | collected 2015-10 | reverse complement strand
GTGGAACACAAACAAGCCTCTATACATAAAATTGTATTGTAAATGAATTTTGGAGGAATCAAAATGAGTGATTTAGCAGCAACAAACTGTGGCGGATGTGGAGATTGCAATGGATTTGGAGGCAGCTCATGCTATTGGATTATTATCCTGCTCCTTCTTTGCAGCAGCTGTGGCAACGGATTAAACAACAACGGTGGCTGCGGCTGTGGCGACAACAGCTGCCTGTGGATTATCCTCTTACTGTTCTTCTGCGGCGGATGCGGCAACAACGGTTCATTTAACAACGGCGGATGTGGCTGCGGCTGCTAATCCGGTTAAAAACTGTCTGAACTGACGTTTATAAACAGTTTTCCCTGCGGCATCAGCCGCAGGGTTTTCTTTTTACTAAAACAGTCACTCTTCCTGTTTTTCATGGAAACACGCCATATCAATGCCGTAAACACTGGTTTCATCCGTTACAATCATGCGCTGTGGTTTTTCTTCCTTTATTTTATCTGTCTGTATTTTACTTTCCTGCACCTGCCCGCGCTGTGCTTTTCCTCTTTGCATTTTGGCTGTCTGTACCGGATTTTTCTGCAATGAATTCCACGGTCTGTCCATATCTTTTTCCTCCACATATAAATCTGCTATTATTATATTCATACATTTTTCTCCATTGCATATACTATTACTATATTGAGTGACGGCAGAATGGAGGAAACATGGCAAAAGAATTACCTATCACCGAATTTGACCTGCGCACCGTCGATGAATCCACACAAATGCTTAAAGCAATGATTCCTTTTCTGGATTATCAGCTGCAAAAGCCCCTTTCTTTAATAATCCGCATGAATGAATTTTCACAGACACTGCGTTTTTATAACCGTTCTCCGGGAAACCCTGCAATCCGGGGGCAGAGCAGCCATGCCTACATAAATTCCATCAATGACATTTTTACCAATGACGACTTTTTAAATACGGTAATGCCTTACTGTCCTGAAAAATATGCCGCAATGATTGAACAGTTCCGCAGCTTTTCAAAGGTGTCCGAAATGATGAATCTGTTTCAGTCCTTTGATGACGGCGCCGATTTATTCAACAATCCCATTATTCTGAATATGATGAATCAGACTGTCAATACTACAAATAATACCGCAAATCCCAAAAATTCCAATGACGGCAATACCCCCGGCAAAACTGACGTCAAAGCCCCACCGCCAAAAAAGACTCCGGCAGACGGTGCACAAAATGAGCCAAATGTTTCTGCCGACACTACCGGCATGCCAAAAAGCCAGCATACTTCCGGCACAAAATCCTCTGCCCCTCCCACAGGTCTTTTAAATATGCTTCTGACCCCGGAGCAGCAGAAACAATACGATACCTACATGAAAACGCTGTCTGATTTTAATTTGTAAAAGAAAGGAAATAAACGATGTCTGAACTGGATTTTAAAAAGCAGCTTTTAATCAATGAATTTAAAACGCTTTCAAAAGGAAAAAGCAATGATGAAATTCTGCCGCTGATTCTTGCATTAAGCCGCAAGGCACAGCAGTCCGGCATTTCATTTTCTAAAGATGACATTTACCTGATTATCAACCAGGTCAAAGACGGTTTAACACCAAAAGAACAGCAGCTTCTGCCGCAGCTTTTAATGCTTCTGGAACAGCGCTGATACAACAAGCCGGAAACAGACCGGGATTTTCTCCCGGTTCTGCTCCCGGCTTGTTTCACTTTTTATTTGAAAGACAGTATCACACTTTTATTTACTGTGTGCCACCCGGATTTGTTTTGCCGCCTGCACCATATTAATAAGGCTTGCTTCCGTTTCGGGAATTCCTCTCGTCTTTAAGCCGCAGTCCGGATTGACCCACAGCTTATCCGGTTCAATCTGTGTCAGCATTTTTTCAAGTACCTGCACGATTTCTTCTACAGAAGGAACACGCGGTGAATGAATATCGTAAACGCCCGGTCCGACCTCTGTTTCAAAATGATTTTCACGCAGGGCAGAAAGAATCTGTAAATCCGAACGTGACGCCTCAAATGTGATTACATCGGCATCCATGGCATCAATCGCCGGAATAATATCTGTAAATTCACTGTAGCACATATGGGTGTGAATCTGTGTTTCCGGTCTGACACCGCTGTGTGTCAGTCGGAATGCCGGAATTGCAAAATCCAGATACTCCGTATCCCAGTCCGAGCGGCGAAGCGGCAGTTTTTCCCTTAATGCAGCTTCATCAATCTGAATCATGCGGATACCGTTTGCCTCTAAATCCAGCACTTCATCGCGGATTGCCAGTGCAATCTGTGAAATGGATTCTTTAATGGAAATGTCTTCTCTTGGGAAAGACCAGTTTAAAATCGTAACAGGGCCTGTAAGCATTCCCTTCATCACCTTATCCGTCAAGGACTGTGCATAAACTGACCATGCCACTGTCATCGGCTTTTCGCGGTATACGTCACCCCAGATGACCGGTGGCTTGACACAGCGTGTTCCGTAAGACTGAACCCATGCTTTTTCCGTGAAAAGAAAGCCGCCCAGTGCTTCACCGAAATATTCTACCATATCATTTCTTTCATATTCACCGTGTACCAGTACATCCAGTCCGATTTCTTCCTGCTTCTTTATACATTCCGCAATTTTTTTCTTATTAAATGCAGTATATTCCTGCTCGGTGATTTCTCCCTTACGGAATGCCGCACGGTTCTGCTTGACATCTTTGGTCTGTGGAAATGAACCAATCGTTGTTGTTGGAAACTGCGGTAAATGAAACGTTTCTTTCTGTAACTGCTGACGTTCACTGCGCTTTGGCAGTCTGACATAATCTTTCTCAGTCACCTCTGACAGACGCTTCTTCACCGCCGCATTTTCACAATCTCTGTCTTCCGTAAAGAGTGCGCAGTTCTTTTTGTACACGCTATCCTGCGTATAAGACAGATTTTCGGCAAATCCGCTTAATTCCCTTAACTCTGAAAGCTTTTCTTCTGCAAATGCAAAATAGTCCAGATACTTTTCTGAAAGTTTTGTTTCATGTTTTACCGTATATGGAACGTGTAATAATGAGCAGGAAGTTGATATAACAACATTTATATTATTATCACAGGCATTTTTAATGCTGCTTATTAAATCTAATGTCTTCTTATAGTTGTTCTTCCATATATTCTTTCCATTTACAACACCAGCAAATAAAAGCTTACCAGCTGGAAAACCATATTTTTCTACTAATTCAAATGTCTTTCTTCCCTCATTAAAATCAAGTCCAACACCTGCAAATGGCTTATTAATAATGTCCTCATATATATCCCTTACATCTCCGAAATATGTCTGAAGAAGTATATTGCAGTTACCCCTTTCCTTAAGAAGTTCATCATATATCTTATTAAATAAAGCCTTGTCAGCATCACTTAAATCATATACAAGTGCAGGCTCATCAAGCTGTAACCAGCTTATGTTATTATCGTTACATAAAGCTATAAGCTCCTTGTAAGCTGCAATAAAATCATCTAAAAAATCATCAATGCCCTTGTTCTCTGTAAATCTGCATAACTTAAGAACTGTATAAGGACCAGAGATTACCGGCTTTGTTGTAATGCCCAGTTCCTTAGCTTCTTTGTATTCATTAAGGAATTTGTCTGCTGAAAGCTTAATAACTGTATCATCTTCAACCTCTGGTACAATATAATGGTAATTAGTATTAAACCATTTCTTCATTGCCAGTGCCTTAACATCACCAGACTCTCCCTGATAGCCTCTTGCCATTGCAAAATATGTATCAAGACCTGATAAATTAAGCTCCTTATATCTTCTTGGAACAATTCCAAGTGCAGCTGCTGTATCAAGCAATGTGTCATAAAATGAGAAATCATTACTTGGAATGAAATCTATTCCTTCATTCTTCTGTGTAGTCCAATGTATCTTTCTTAAATTCTTAGCTGTATCTAATAATTCCTGTGAACTAATCTCACCTCTGAAATACTTTTCACTTGCAAATTTTAATTCTCTTAAAATTCCAATTCTTGGAAACCCAATAACCGATGTCTGCATATATATCCTCCAAATTAATTAACCTCAGGCTGTTCAACTAATATACTGAACAACCTGAGGTCATATTATCATTATATGAATTTTTAATAAAATACTTAATTCATTACGCTTATCATAGCTTTAAACTATGGATAAGTTATTTTTCAATGCTTTTATATAGAATTCTGCGTATCTGCTAAGCATTATATTCTTCTTTCTGACAAGTCCTATCCTCATAATACAATCGGATTTTAATGGCTTGGCAATAATATCTGAGCCATTGAGCTTCTCATCAATAATACCCGAACTTACGGTAAATCCATTAAGTCCTATTGCAAGATTAAATAAAGTAGCCCTGTCACGCACCTGTATATTCTTAGGGAAATCAAGCACGCTTAAGAATTCTTCTGAGAAATAAAATGAATTTCTCTCACCCTGTTCAAATACAAGATATGGATACGGTTTTAAATCTTCAATCGTCACAAAATCCATATCTGCAAGCGGGTGCTTCTTGCATATAAATACGTGCGGCTTTGCTTCAATAAGCTGTTCGTATACAAGGTCATTTTTCTTAAGAAGCTTGCTTATTACTTCCTCATTATTATCTGACAGATATAGTATTCCAAGTTCACTTTTGCCATAAGCAACATCATCTATAATCTCGCCTGTCTGTGTTTCCCTTAATATAAAACTGTATTTATCTGCATCAAATTGATTAACAACATCAACGAAAGCATTAACGGCAAATGAATAATGCTGGCACGATACTGAGAACTTGGCTTCTCTTTTATTAACAACCCCGAAATGCTCTTTCATAATATCCGCCTGCTCTAATAACATTCTTGCAAACGACAATAGTTCTTCACCCTCGTGGGTTACTATAACGCCCTTTTTCGTTCTTATAAAAGCTGTAACACCCATCTCTTTTTCAAGATTGCTTATTGCCGTGCTAAGACTTGGCTGTGATATATATAATTGTTCCGCAGCCTCTGTTATATTGCCGCACTCAGCAACTTTTATAAGATAAGACAGCTGTTGTAATGTCATACCATTTCTCCTTTATAATACAATACGTTTAACTACAGCAACTAATGCATCAACAATAAATATGGCTATCGCAATTGCCCCTGCCGCACCAATTGTTCCAACAAGACTTGATAATGCCTGCTGTGTATCTGATGTGAACAGGTAATATACCGTCTGGTACATTCCAGCTCCAGGAACTATTGTTAATATTGCCGGTATAAGTGTTGTTGTAACCGGTGTCTTTAAAAGTCTTGCCAGTATGTGGGAGATTATTGCAAGCACAAGTCCTGACATAAAGGTTGCCATAAGAACTGATGTGAACTGTTCTGTATACAAATAGATTGCCCAGCCTGCAAGACCTAGTATGCCGTTAACTAGCAGGCATTTTCTTGGGGCTTCTATTATTACTGAAAATGTTATGATTGCACCGAAAGCGAATAGGCATTGAAGTAGCATATGGATGGCCTCCTGAATTTTATCTTTTCCTTAATGTGTGGGTGATATTATTTACGTTGTGGCTGGATTGCCAGCTCCCAGCAAGTACAACGGCGACACGCTTGCGCTGAGTGCCGCTCGCAGCGGTACTAAGCCGCCAGCTTGGGCTGCCGGCTAAGGACCGGCGGCTCGTTTTTAGGATATTATTACCAGGCCTATGTAGACGCCCAGGGCTATTAGTGCGGCTTCGGTGAAGGCTTGGAGGATATTGGCATTGCCAGAGGCGTAGTCGCCGTGGAGAGTATCTCTTATTGCGTTGGTTATTGCAGCCCCGGGAACAAGTACCATTATCGAACCTATTATTATTAAATCAAGATGGGCAAGTGGATTAAGATGAATGAGTACCCTTGCCACAACTGACAATATAATAGAAGCTGTCAGGTCTTTTATAAGGGAATTAAGCTTCATACTGCCGGCGGCGTGTAACCATATAGCCAAGAATACGCCAACTATCCCTGTAAACAGCATATCCACGCCATTGCCGCCGTACATTCCCGTAAAGAAAAGCCCAACGAATACTGTGCATATATCCTTTAACCACCACGGATACTGATTCTTCTTTAAATGCTTTAACTGCGAAAATGCCTCCTCTAATGATATTATTCCTTTATAAAACTTTCTTGATATGTCATTGACCTGAGCTATCATATTAAGGTTGGTTGCCCCTCTGTCCACTCTCCTGACAACTGTCAGTGCATCTATTGACGGATCATCTAAAGAAATCATAAATCCCGTTGATACAACAAATGCCTGTGTAGTCTTTAAACCTGATGTTTTAAGCATATAATCGATTGTTTCCTCAACCCTGTATATCTCAGCTCCATTTTCTAACATAATCATACCCGCAAGAGCCGCTGTATCAATAAGAAGCTTATAATCCATATATTGTTACTCCTTTACACACACCTTCTACGCATTTTCTAAGCATTTTTATCTTTAAATTCATACTTTTTAAGTTCACAGTTCTTAATTCCAAAGCCTGAAAACTCATCATTGCTCATATTTCTGAAATATGACTCGACAATCCTCGAAATACCATTATGCGCAACCAGAAGATATATTTTATCAGAATTGTCATTTCTTATATCATCTATAAGATTATATATCCTCTGACTCAGATGAAGCATTGTCTCTCCGCCGTCAAAATCATCAACAAAGTTCATCTTAGCCGCGGCAAATTCCCTGCCATCTCTTGGTGTAGACTCGTATCTTCCAAAATTCTGCTCCTTTAACCGTATTTCCATTCTGCACGATATGCCAGCAGTTTCTGATATATGCTTTGCTGTGTCAGCTGCTCTTATAAGTGGAGAATATAATATCTCATCAATATATATATTTTCCTTTTTGATACGCTCACCTAACTCTATTGCCTGCTTATGTCCAAGCTCTGTAAGTGCAATGTCTGTTGCACCACATATTTTATTCTCTACATTCCATATAGTCTGTCCGTGTCTTGTAAAATAAAAATAACTGCTCATATATTATTCCTCTGCTATCAAATATTATATACCTATGCACTGTCACGATATATATCTCTGTATCATTTATATACACCACATTTGCACATATCTTGTATATATTTCATATTTTTACACACTATATACGCTCTATTCTTCCCAATTCTTTCAAAGTGTTGTCTGTCATATTGTATACAGCATCAATTATATAATTCCTGTAGCTTGCATTGCCATCCACTTCTGCCATTCTGCGGTATGCAAGCTCTCCGCTTATTCCCATTACGCTAACAGCTGCACATACACTTTCTAATATATGCTCTTTATCCGCTGCTACATATGCTGATGTAAGAGCTGACAGCTGACAACCGGCACCGGTAACAAGGCTCATCATCTTATGACCATTCCTTATTGCATATACGCGATTCTCATCAGCAACCATATCAATTCCGCCTGTAACCGCAATCACAGCACCTGTCTTTTGGGACAGCTTATTAATAAAATCTGCCATTTCTTTTATATTATCATCTGTAATTTTATCGGCAATCCCCGCCTCAACACCCATAGCAGACTTATCTTTCTGCATAGTGTCATATACTCCAACTGCTATATTATGAATTCCCTGCTTTGCGGCTATCGCTTTTATCTCGGATACATTTCCTCTTATAACACCAAACTGTACATTGGACATAAGATTTTGGACAGCTTTAATTCTGTAATCTGATGAACCAGCGCCAACAGGGTCAAGTATTACTGGTATTCCAAGTTCATTGGCTGTAGCACCTGCTTTAAGCATTGATGATAATTTATTATCATTAAGCATCCCGATATTAATATCAAGTCCCTGGCATATCGAGGTTATCTGGCTCACCTCATTAATATCCTCCGCCATTATAGGTGCACCACCGCATGCAAGCACTATATTGGCACAATCATTAATGCTCACATAGTTCGTTATGCAGTGGATAAGCGGATGTCTGTTATGCACATTTTTTATTATATTTTCAAACATTCACTAAAACCCTCTTTTCTATACAGAAAGCTTGTCTTTTTCCATATATGATTATCACTGTATTGAATATTACAACGTCTTTTATCATTGCTTACAATAGTTTGCATTCTCCTATATATGCCTATCGACTTTGCATATTGAATTGTCTATCCTGCAAGATTGTCCTGAAGCTTAACTAACAAGCCTGCCTTTTTTATGCTGAATACTATTATTCCAGATATGACCGCACCCATAGCAGTTGATATAAAAAATGGAATTATATACGCATAAAATGCAATTCCTGCGGCACTTTTTCCCATAAGGAATATTGCAACCGGATATGCACATAAACCACCAAGTATTGATGTTCCTGCTACTTCTCCTATCATTGTTGCAATAATATTATGGGTCTTTTTGTATACAATACCGCATATCAATGCACCGAACATACTTCCCGGAAATGCCATAAGGCTTCCCATTCCAAGCAGATTTCTTATAAGCGAGGCAACAAATGCCGCCATTACGCCGTATCCAGGTCCTAAAAGAACGGCACAGAATATATTAACCATATGTTGTACCGGTGCACATTTACTTCCAAATACCGGAAATGAAATCAGGCTTCCAGCTACTGCGACTGCACATAGAACACCTGCAGTGGAAAGTTTTTTAATGTTGTTCATAATATTTCTCCTAATCTATCAGTCTATTAACTTCTGACTTATTTTAACATAATTTTGTTGGTTGTGTTATATTATATGAGGTAATTATGTTAGGTTATGGTTTTAATTTTGTGTGAACGGGGAATATTATAATATATACAGAAATGAGGATTTGTTATGAAAGCTTATGAAAGATTATTAAAGTATGTTGTTGTCAGAACTCCTAGTGATGAGGAAAGTGGAAAGTCACCTTCTTCTGAATGTCAGTTTAAGCTGGCTGGGCTTCTTAAAGACGAGATGACTGAGCTGGGACTTAGTGATGTCAAGCTTGATAAACACTGTTATCTTTATGGCAGACTGCCTGCAACTAAGGGGCTTGAGAAGCTTCCTGCGATTGGTTTTATTGCCCATATAGATACTGTGTCTGATTATTGCAATGGTGATATCAATCCTGTTGTGACTCCTGATTATGATGGTGGGGACTTAGTGCTTGGTAACAGCGGACTTATACTAAGTCCTGATACTTTTCCACATCTTGCTTCTTTAAAGGGCAGAACTCTTATAACTTCTGATGGAACAACTATTCTTGGTGCAGATGATAAGGCTGGAATTGCTGAAATTCTTACTATGATTGAATATATCACTGCTAATAATATTGAACACCCTGCAATTTGCGTAGCATTTACGCCTGATGAAGAGATTGGTATGGGTACTGAACATTTTGACGTTGAACGCTTCGGAGCTGATTACGCATACACTGTTGATGGCGATACTGAGGGTGAGATACAGTACGAGAATTTCAATGCCGCCAAAGCTGAATATGTTGTGAAAGGTTTTAATGTCCACCCCGGCTCATCTAAGGATACTATGATTAACGCTTCCTTAGTAGCTATGGAAATTAATAATTGCCTGCCGGCTATGGAGATACCAAGGGAAACGGAGAATTACGAAGGCTTCTATCATCTTATAAGTATGTCTGGTGATGTTGCAGAAGCACACCTTAATTATATAATCCGTGACCACGATGCTTCATTATTTGAAGCAAAGAAAGCCACACTGTGCCACATTGAAAAGATTATGAATGAAAAATGGGGTGCTGGAACTGTACAGCTCACTATCACTGACCAGTACCGCAATATGGCTGAGATTATCAAAAAATGTATGTTTCTTATAGATAATGCTGTGAAAGCCTGCAAGAATACTAATATACCACCCCTTATACTTCCAATAAGAGGTGGCACTGACGGCTGTATGTTAAGTTATATGGGACTTCCCTGCCCTAACCTTGGCACTGGTGGACACGCCTACCACGGTCCTTACGAACACATAACCATCGAAGGTATGGACAAAACTGTTGATATGCTTGTAGAACTCGTGAAAACATTTTCCAAGCCTATAATTAACTAACAGGCATAAGCTTACGCCTTAACTGTTTCAATTCTTGTAAAGAAATATATGTACTTGAATATTATCAAAAATACAATTAATACACGCCCATATATATTAGACATTGCAAGCATTGCCAATATAAGCATTGCTGATGCTGGCAGAAGTATGCACAACTTAGTCTTTAATGTCATTGAACGACTGGTAACGAAGCTTTCAAGATGTTTTTTGTAAAGCTTTGTTCCAATAAACCACTTATGAAATCTGTCAGAGCCTTTGGCAAAGCAGAAAGATGCTAATAATAAAAATGGCGTTGTTGGCAATACTGGAAGTACGACACCTATTGCACCGAGTACCATTGACACAATTCCTATCATAAGCCATAAAAGTTTAATTGGGGATTTAATGATATTCTTCATTAATGTTTCGATGTCCTTTCTTATTGTCTTGTAGTGACTAACCCTAGTTAATCATAGCTAACTTTGATAAGTATATATGAACATATCATTTTTTGTCAATACACCGGATTAATATACCAAATAATGGCAATACCTCCGCGCCACTTAAGGACAGGAGATATTGCCATTATTTTATAGTTTTTCCGCTCAATGCTTTATTTTAAAGAACTCTTGGATATCTACAATATTTATAAATTAAAGCTTTTCATTATTATGTCTTTCAAAGAAGCTCTTAGTTTCCTTAACTACAACTCCGCTCAATGCGAATAACGCAATCATATTAGGAAGTGCCATAAGTCCGTTAAATATATCAGCGATTGTCCATACCGCACTTACTGTCATATAAGGTCCAATAAATACTGCTAATATGTATATCCAGCGGTATATTTTAACGTGTTTCATATTACCACCGCTAAGATATTCAAGACATCTCTCGCTGTAATAGTCCCAGCCAAGAATTGTTGTAAATGCAAAGAATACAAGACATAGCATAAGCACAAAAGAAGACACCTGTGCCGGGAATGGAAGTCCATTCTGGAACGCATATGTAGTAACTGCTACACCCTCAATGCCTTCAACCTGCCATGCACCTGTTATTACAATTGAAAGTCCTGTAAGAGTACAGATTACAATTGTATCAATAAATGTACCTGTCATACTTACAAGTCCCTGTCTTACAGGTTCGTTAGTCTGTGCCGCAGCCGCAGCTATAGGCGCGCTACCAAGACCAGCCTCATTAGAGAAAATGCCTCTTGCAACACCTTTCTGCATAGCAACAAGCATACTTCCGACTGCTCCTCCAGTTATAGCCCTTGGAGAAAATGCTGCTTCTACGATAATCTTAAATGCCGCAGGAACTCTAGTAATATTAGCTATTACTAAAACCGCAACAAATAATACATATATAATTGCCATAAATGGCACTACAACCTGACTTACGCTTGCGATTCTCTTAACACCACCTATAAGCACAAGTGCAACACAGACTGCAAGAATAAGTGAAGCGATTACTACTGACCATGAGTACTCGCCAAGAAATGGAATATTGACACAATGCTCATTATTCGCATCGAAAAAACCATTAACGGCACTTGAAATACCATTTACCTGACTAAATGTACCAATACCAAAAAGTCCAACACAGACACCAAAAAATGCAAATAACTTAGCAAGCCATTTCCAGCTCTTGCCCATTCCCTGCTCTATATAATAGAATGGTCCACCAAGACTGTGTCCGTCTTCTCCTATAACTCTGTATTTAACAGCAAGAAGACCTTCAGAAAATTTTGTTGCCATTCCAAAGAATGCAGCAACGATCATCCAGAATAAAGCACCAGGACCACCGGCACAGACAGCAGTTGCAACACCGACGATATTACCGGTTCCGATTGTGGCGCTCAGTGCTGTACATAAAGCTGCAAAGCTGGAAATCTCACCATCGCCTTCTTCTTCGTTCTTAAACATCCATTTCAATGCAAGAGGGAGTCTTCGCATCTGAAGAAGTCCAAGTCTGGCAGTTAACAGGATACCACCTGCCATGATCAGGACCATAAGGGGCACGCCCCAGACCAGATTGTCTACTGTTGTCAAAAAAGAATTGATCGCTTCCCACATAATAATAAATCTCCTTTTTCTTTTAAAAAGTGTAATATATTGTACAGCTGGGAAACAAAGTAATAACAGACCGTTTCAAAAATCAGAAGTTCAGAAAATACTGTTCATATAGTTCATATGAATCAGCGGGGATGATAAAGCATCCTCTGTCCTTTTGCCTGAGAGATTCAAGACACGAATCACATAACCATTTGTGGGCAGTTATTGATAATCCGTGTTATTTGCACCTTCGGCCCCCGATCTAACGGGTGTCTCCAGAGAAACGATCCATTTGCAGTTCTTCCCTGCATCCAGGGAACCTGAGAGTTTTACTCCTTCGGCGGGTATAGCCTTTTGTGTGGCTTCCTCTTTCCTGCAAACTTCACCTCGTTAATTTGCTGTTACTGTGGTATACTATAGCTCTTAAATTTGAACTCGTCAATAGAAAATTAAACTTTTATAAAAAAAGTATAAAAATTCCAGAGATTTCCACCTTGTAAAATCCCTGGATATTTAAATAATTTTTATACATCAGCCATATCAGCCGCAAACAGTGCTGCGCCAAGTGCACCGCAAAGCTGAGCCTTGTCACTGATCACCAGCTTTGTTCCAAGCTTCTCTTCCAGTGTCTTTACCAGGCCCTTATTCTTAGAAACACCACCGGTCATCATATATTTCTCCTCACCGCCCACACGTCTGGTAAGGGCGGCAGTCTTTACGGCAACCGCCTTATTCAGGCCATGGACAATATCATCTGTTGCCTTATTCTGGGCGATCAGGGATACAACTTCTGATTCTGCAAATACTGTACACATACTGGAAATTGTAATATCTTCTTTGAATTCCAGCCCACATTCGCTCATCTGATCCAGATTCATTTCCATGGTACGTGCCATCATTTCCAGAAATCGTCCGGTTCCTGCCGCACATTTGTCATTCATAACAAAATTTGCAACTGCACCGTTCTCATCCAGTCGGATCACCTTGCTGTCCTGTCCGCCAATATCAATAACAGTACGGACTTCCGGATTCAGGAAATGCGCACCTCTTGCATGACAGGTAATCTCTGTGATACTCTTATCACCATTTTTAATAGCTGTACGTCCGTATCCAGTAGTAACCAGCGCATCAATATCTTCTCTCTGCAATCCGGCCTCCTTCAATGCCTCTGCAAGGGCACGGTCTGCTCCGATAGCAGCTCCTGCTCCTGTAGGCAAGATAATGCTGGTCACAATCTCATGATCTTTATTTAAAATCACCACATCTGTACTGGTAGAACCACTGTCAATCCCTGCGAAATAACCTTTTCCCATTTTTCTCTCTCCTTTTGTGTCTCCATCTATGGTCTGCTCCAGTGTTTCAGGCTGAATGCTCTCTGCAAAAGCTTCCAGTCTGGTAAGAAGCTGACCGCTGCTCTGAATAGTATAATCTGATTCGATTTTTAAAAGAGGTACATCTGTATGATTCTTGATCTCAGCATATTCGAAGCTGTAAAAATCACAAAACTTCACTGTATGATAAATAATCCCCGCAATAGACGGATCATTATAAAGCTTCTTACGACCTGTCGGGTCCATCATACGCATACATGGGATCTGCCCCAGAATCTCACCTGCATACCAATCCATCAGCTCATCAAAAGAAGCACCCTCCGGTGGAAGTAGATTTCCCACAGAACGGTTATGCACGCAGGTATCATTCTCTACAGGAAGAGGCATAGCCTTGCTGGTCATTTCAAATAATTCCTGCCCCATTCTGGCACCAAGTACTGCAATATGAGGCTTTGTGATTTTTTCCTGTGCATGGAAAGCAGCCCGGAATTTTCCGGCATCAAACTCTGTACCTTTGTATTGTGCATAAGCCTTGGCCAGCCCTTTTAACTGTACAGCCATACGCTCTCTGCTGCAGGCACTGTCACAGTGAAGCACATCCAAAATATAAAGGAAATCCAGTTTACCGCTTTCCAGCAAAATGTCATACACACTTCGGATGGTATCACAGCAGCTCACCAGAACAAGTTCCTTGATTTTCCCCTCCATGACTCCTTCCAGAAGTGTTTTTCCAAAACCGCAGATATTGGGATGTGAAACCTGATCAGCCAGGTCAAAACCATCCGGCATATGGTTAAAGTTCTCACATTCCCCGCCGAGAGATTCCAGAAGCTCAATGGGGGTATATTTACAGACATAATAAGTTTTATTCATTTTCAGCACCTCCCAGCATTTCCAGAAAGGCTCCCAGTCTGGTGGAAGTCTGTCCTTCTCCTCCATGGCTTCGATCACACCCGTCACCGTCCAGGATCAAAAGGGGCAGACCGGCTTCCTCGAACTTCTTCTTTGCAAGCTGTGCCGCACCAAGGGTATGTTTGCAGCCCCAATGTCCAAACCACACAGCACCGTCTGCTCCTGCCTGTTTCGCATGGCGGATACCGGCTTCAATCCTTCTAAGGGCACTTCCGTTCAGTGAATGATATACCATTCTTTCTGCCATTGCTTCAAAGGGGTTCTCAGGATCAAAATCCGGCTCACAGGTTTCTGCAAGTTCACATCCTACGATCTGGGCTTTTTCACTGAAACAAAGCTCCTGGCGCACTGCATCCGACCAGAACGGAATGGTATGCATCCAGTAAATATGTTTCCCTTTCGCTGCAGGTGCTCTCTTAATATCCTCAAGAAGTATCTGTGTATACTTCTCTTCTTCTGCTGTTCCCAGAAGGATATTGTTTGTCATTCCTGCATACAAGGGTGTGACCAGATCAGAGGGCACATATCTGTCTGCACGCATCTGCTGATATTTTTTGTAATTCTCCAGAGTCCGCTTACTGCAGGCAAGACGTTCCTTTAATCTGTCCTCAGAGATTGTTTTTCCTGTATTTTTTTCCAGAAATATTTTTAAATCCTTTAACTGATCTGCCACATACTGTACATTCTCTGTGGTCTGATTCCATGGTACATCAATGGCAAATACCGGTACCTGGTAGAAATCTGCCAGGGTACGGAAGGTGAGCAGGTTAGCATCGCAGGTCAGGTTGGTATAAACAATACATTTGGGCTTTGGCAGAAGTCCTTTCTGCGCTGCACCAAGAAATGTCTTGTGATAACTGCACAGTGTCTCTGCAATTCCCTGATTCTCTGCCTGCTGCAGAAACGCCCTCTCTGCTTTGCTTGCAGAAAGATAGCAGGAAAATCCTTCTACATTATAGGGATGTAATCCCACCTCCTGCATCATTTCGCAGGGTGTAAAAACACTTACAATAACAGAATCTTCCGGTTTCTGAAGGGGCCGCAGCATGGTATCCATCATCAGGTTTGCAAGATGCCTGTCTGCAGGCATCAGTCTCTTGTCCTGCATATAACGGAACTTCAGATTCTGCGCCTCCCAGCCGGTTTTTAACAGCCAGCGGGCTGACTGAGGCTTTTTATCCGTCAGATTTTCCACATAATGACCAAATGTCTCAATAATCTCCATAGTCTGTCTCTTCCTCATTATGGTAATAATAATTTATCAATTGTCAGTGCACA
>OOBK01001118.1_pt1 | contig 15598 bp, 15 predicted proteins | sample 1671541 | NCBI WGS metagenome assembly OOBK01 (sample SAMN06348167, study PRJEB24527) | human gut metagenome | biome: human gut; feature: ankylosing spondylitis patient; material: feces | host: Homo sapiens | place: China | collected 2015-10 | reverse complement strand
AAAACCGGATCAGATTTGCGATTGATTGCAAATCATCCGGTTTTTCAATTTGAGGCATGGTTTTTTCCCAGCCTCTTCCGGCTAGACATAATTAAAGATTCTATTAATTATGAAAGCCGCTTATTTTTATCCAAATCGAAACATTTTCTTCATTTTTCCAGTATATATTGAACGTAACTGAAGATTGGAGGTATCGCATCGTGAAAAAAACAACTTCTCGATTGGTTTTGGCATTGTCGTTCATATCATTCTTATTTTATCTGACTCCTGACGACTCAGCAGAAGCCAGCAGCGCTCCTCCGGTTTCCGACGTAACGATTCTCGGACCGGGAACCTGGGACAGGGACGGTGTGGGAGAAGGTGACTCGTCACTTTGGCCGGGTTATCTCTACATGGCAGTTCAGGTCATGGGATACGGGCAGCCGACGGCATATCTTGACGGCAGAATAGTCAGAAGAGCCGTAAGTCAGCCTTATTTCCTCAATGGAAACATCGTCACCGGATTCAGGGACTTCTTTCACTTAAGCAACAAATCCGGTCTGACTCCGGGAAAGCATGTCTTTAAAGTGACATATACTTCGGATAACTTTCCATTCAATGAAACCAGCGCATCATATACATTTGACTATCCCTTGAAAGGAGGAAAATAACATGTCAGTCTCATCAGTAAACCCGACCTCTTCAAGCAGGTATGTTACCTTCGACAAGACACAGTCTGCATCAAAATTCCAGGTTCAGGAAACAAAAAGTGACAACCGACAGCCGGTGCTGCTTGACGAAGGCGTCTTCGGAACGGCCTTTGTCGGAGAACCGCCCGTTCCGATAAAAATGGACAAATACGGAATTGATCTGTGGTATTCGGGAGGATCGAAGAATGCCGGTAACGGCAGATACTATATCCAGCAGGGCGTTGCCAACTACACTGCTGACTCGACCGATGAAGATCCAACGGTGGCCATTTACGGAATCAACGATTACGGTGAAAAGTACAGCGAAATCGTTCATCTGAATGACATTGACCCGACAAACGCTACATACGGTGAGTTCAATGCCCTGTATCAGCATATTGCCGAAACGAGCAGTCCGCACATTTCGCCAAACGGAACGTTCTTTGCCATTGACGCTCTGGAGTCAATGCATTTTCAGTATGACAAGAAGTACAACTTCCTTGCACAGCTTGACTTGATGTCAGAAAAATATCAGGGAATTCACGATTACAGGGATGTCTCTCAGATACAGGACATGAAGACGGCCTTGATCAACAACTTCAATGAAAAGAATTCGCAGGGCATAAAGGCCGGTGACAATCCGGCAGAGCCGATTTTCTATGCCAGCGACATAGAAAACTCCCAGAGTGGTGTAAGCCTTGAAACTGCAGGTGAATACAGCAAGATGATTCAGAAGATTGAGGAAAAAATTGACAAGGAGCAAAATGATGCCCTGCAGCGGATATTTGACAAGCTGCATGCACAGAAGGTGTACGGTGGAAATGACCGCGATGAACGGCTGATTCAGAAGAAGTAAAATGTCACAGCAGACGAGGTCTCCAAATAAAAAGAGGCTGGAAAAAAATCTGACTCAAACAAAAGCTCGGATGCTTTGCAACCAATTGCAAATTTCATCCGGGCTTCTTTATACAACATTAAATGTGGGCTTTGCCCGTAATCCAGAACTGATTTTTACGGGCAAATCTCAGAAATCAGCTTTTTGCCCGTAATTTCGCCCTGGCACCGGATTGAGCAGGCAATTCGCAGCGCTGCATTTGGCAAAAACAGTCAGTTCCCACGTATGGGAATTGAAAAAATGCCGGACAGAATCAGTCGACCTGCGACCTCCTTTGTTCGGCACTTCATCTTTTGCGGCCTCTTTCCGGCCGGACATAATTAAATTGGTTATTTACGGACGATAATCCTTGTCAATAATCAAAACCGGCTTGATCGTCTTGCCGGAAACGGAATCGGCATTAGCTTGATTGATTTCCTCAAAGTCATAGAACTTTTCAGTCTTGTCGAAATCGAACCAACCGAGCTTGTAAAACTCGATCAGCCTTGGAATATCGATCTGAGGAATCGAGTCGCCCATGTTGACGCCGACGATCTTCTTGTCGTCAACGCACAGATCGTTCCATGTCGAAAGTTCAATCAGATGAGGAGTTACGGCAATCGCAGCACATGTCCCGCCTTGAGCAAGCGCCGCAACGCTGTTCATGATGACGGATGAAATTCCTGTCGTATCAACGGTCCAGTCGACACCGTAGCCACCGGTAAGCTCCTTGATCTTTTCAACCGGATCTTCTTCCTTGCTGTTGATCGCATGCGTTGCGCCAAGCTCTTTGGCAAGTTCAAGCCTTTCAGGAACGATATCGACCGCAATCACCTTGATGCATCCGGAAATTCTGCCGGCCATCATGGCTGCAAGACCAACGGCCCCCGTCCCGAAGACGGCAATCGTATCGCCCGGCTTTGGCTTGAGCGTATTTAATACGGTGCCGGAACCGGTCACGTATCCGCATCCAAGCGGCCCGAGCTTGCGCAAATCAAGCTTTGAATCAACTTTTACGGCATTGCGCTGATCAACGACGGTCGTTGTCGTAAATGACGACTGATTGAACATGTCGGAAACATGTTTGCCGTTTTCAGTAAAGTGATCGTCGCCATCGGCTCTGACGCCTGAAAGGTTATATTTTGCATAGCTGCGACATTGCGTCGGCACGCCTTTCAAACAGTTGTCGCATGTTCCGTCAGAGTAAAACGACAAAATCACGTGATCGCCCGGCTTGAAGTTTTTGACTTCGCTTCCGACCTTTTCGACAATTCCTGCACCTTCGTGCCCCAAAATAACCGGATAGCCAAGGGATGCATCTCCGCGACGAATGGCTTCATCCGAATGACAGATTCCGGAGGCAACCATATGGATCTGCAAATCCGTCGGACCAACGTCATGGAGCTCAACGTCATCTTTGATTTCAAAAGGTGCTCCGACTTCTTTTACTACTGCTGCTTTAATTTTCATAATAACACCGCCTTATCTCACTTTTGTTAACGCTTACATTTAAATTTTAAACTCTTTTTTGCTCCTGGTCAAACTCTCTCGGCAATTTTCATACAATTTCGATCTTTTGTCTTAAAATTCCCAAGCAGCCTATTTTACTGCATTTTTCAAAAAATTCACACTGCACGCCCAAAATGATAACAAAAATATGGCAAAATACGACTAAGAAGGAGCGATTCTCATGAAACGAAAGAAACTAACCTGGCTTTTTTGCCTGTTTTTTGCAGCCTTTTTCTTCCTCGTGCCGGCCGTTGCTCATGCTTCAGCCAAAGATGACATTGGCAAATACGACGTCACCGTCAACATCTTGAAAAACGGCGATGCAAAAGTTACTCATGAAATTACATACAACCTCTCTAAAAAAGCCCATCAACTGACGCTTCCTCAAAGCATCAGCGGAATCGACGACGTTTATGCGGTCAGCGTTTCCGTCGTCTCCGGATCAAAGAAAATTCGGTTAAAGCAGGGAACTTCTCATAAGAAGAACACGTTTGAAACAAAGCAGACCAAGAAAAACGTCGAAATCACCACCTACGGAAACTACGGTACCGATCCGCTAAAATTCACGTACGTATACAAGCTGCGCGGTTTCGTCACGAATTACAAAGATTGTGCCGAAGTCAACTGGCGCGTGATCAGCAACAATTTGACAGTTTCGCAGCGAAACGTCGGCATTCACTTTGTCTTGCCGCAAAAAAACGTCAGATTCTTGCGCATTTGGAATCACGGAAATCTTGACACGGCCAAAACAAACGTCAGCTTCAGCAAGGGCAAAGTCGATGTTTCGCTCAAACAAAACCCCGCACACCAAAGTTTAAGATGTCACCTGCTGTTTCCCGAAACAGTTACGCCAAAAAATAAAAAAATCGTCAAACAGCACTCAAGAGAACACATTGAAGCAATTGAAGATAAAAAACTTGAAAAGTCGGTCCAAAAACGCGAAAAGAAACAGAACACCTATCGTCTGATTCGCTTTGTCTGGCTCGGAACGGTCATCTTGAGCATCTTCTTATGGTTCATTTATCTGATCAAACACCCGATCAAGCAAAAAATTGCCATGCCGGATCTTGAATATTCGTATGATCTCCCTAAGTATCCTGCGGAATTTGCCGAAGTCATCCTGACAAACGACAAACCGACGCCACGCGCATTTGCGGCATACCTGCTTGAGCTTGCCTTCGAAAAGAAGGTGACGATTGAAACCGTCCCGAACTCTAAAAACGATTTCTACGTCAAGCTGGTCGATAAAAGCATCCTGCACGGAAATGAACTGCTGAGAATGCTGTTCGGGCGCGTTGGCAAAAAAGGACGATTCACGCTGAAAGATCTTGAATCTTTTTCTCAAAACGACAAGCAGCGTCTGCGGTTGTCCTCTGCATTTGACAAATGGGCGGAAAACATCCTCAAACGTGCGAAAAATACAGGGTATTACGACCAACAAGGCGAAAAACGCACTCGCGTCGCAATCATTTGGTGCATCGCCAACATTCCGTTTGCGGTCGCCTGCATCTGTATGTTCCTGGATAAGCTTGCGATCGCAATTTTGCTGGTGATTCTGATCATCTTCTGCGGCTTTTTGCTTTCCAGGCTTTATCGCAATCGCGAAACCTACACCGCAAGCGGAATTGCCACGCGCTATCGCCTCCTGTGCCTGAAAAAGACGTTCGAAGACATTCGCCGCATGAATCTTGAGCCGGTCAAAGACAAAATTCTTCATGAGCAGCTCGTTCCGTATTCAATCGTTTTCGGATCTTCAAGAAATACGATCAAGGCGCTCAAAACCAACTTCCCTGCCAAAAGATTGCAAATCGTCTTTGAATCCTACTACTTCCCGGTCTTCATCTTCTCGGACGGCGATTATGCGGCTTCTCTTTCAGAGGGGCTGATGAACGCAATTGCGCCAAAGAAGATTGACAAGCTGAACACGAACGACGATCTGTCGATCAAGTTCAAGAAGAATCTGTTGGAAAAGCTTAAGAAGAAATAATAAAAAAAGAGGCTTCGGAAAAAAATTCCGTTTCCCTCTTGAATCAAACGAAATGCCGAACGAAGGATGTCGCAAGTCGACTGACTTTGTCCGGCATTTCTTCAATTTTGGATACGTGAAACGAGCATTGACAAACACCTTTACGTGACCTTTACATAAATACGTCATTGCCCTTTACATTGGTACGTTATCTTTTAAGTGAAAACAAAGGAGCGATCAATATGAAAAAGCGTCTCATGACTGTATTTCTCGCCGTATGCACGCTTCTTGCCTGCGCAGGCTGTGCGAAAAATGCAGATTCCAAAATACAAACCAAAAGTTCAACGTCAGCTAAAAAAGCCGAAATCACCGTTGCGGGTTCGACGGCCTTTGAGCCTCTTGTCAAACAGGCCGTTACAAGCTATGCGCAGTTCAATCCGTCCGTCAAAGTCAACGTTTTGGGCGGAGGTTCGCAGGCAGGCCTGAATCAGATTGATCAGGGCAAAGTCGAAATCGGCACGAGCGATTTCTTTGCTGCACAACAAGACATCGTCAATCGCGACCATTTGAGCGACTACAAGGTAGCAGTCGTCGGCATCGCCGTTGTCGCCAATCAAAAACTCAAGGTCAACAATCTTTCAGCTTCGCAGCTTAAAGACATTTTCTCAGGCAAAATCACCAACTGGAAACAAGTCGGCGGAAAAAACCAAAAGATCACCATCGTCAGTCGTGCGGACGGCAGCGGCTCCAGAAAGGCATTTGAATTGAACGTCATGGGCAAAACGCCGATTGCGGCCGCAGAAGAATTGTCGTCAAACAAGCATTTGGAAGAGTATGTCGCAAAAACTCCCGGAGCGATCGGCTACCTTGCATTTCCTTATCTGAAAAACAACAAATCAAAACTCAAGAAAATCAAAATCGACAACGTGACGCCGACTGCGGAACACGTCAAAGACAATTCGTGGAAAATCTGGGCCTACGAACATATGTATACGCGCGGGATGTCGCGCGGCGAAGCTTCCAAGTTCATCACCTATATGCTTGGAGACGACGTTCAGGACGGAATGGTGCAAAAGGCCGGATACATCAGCATCCACGATATGGAAGTCCAAAAAGACGAACACGGTGCAATGGTTAAAACCGGAAACTAGCCTGCAGCAAAATTGAATTCCCATTAATCAAAAAGGCCTCGCCCAATTGAACTCGGACGAGGCCTTAATTCACATTCTTTTGAAAAAATAAATCGAACCAAACAGCAATGCGCACATGATGATGAAAAGCTTGCCGAATCTTACGGGACCGATGCCGATGTGGCCTCGATGCGTCAGTCTGAAAATCAGAAGGATTCCGATTGCGAGTGCGGCACAGAACAGAAGAATCCCAGACAACAAATTTTTAAAATCGATTTTTTTCATGCTTTTTCCTTTCCTCTGACGTGCGGAAGCAAAATTGCCTCTGCTGCAATCATCAGAATCGTCAAAACCAAAAAGATCCAAAAAGTCCCCAATCCGGTCGATTCAGCAAGCGAACCGCTGCCTTTTTGCGCAATCGCCATCAACGTCGACCCAAGCGCCGTGCCGACTGCCCCAGAAAACTGCTGAAACGTGTTGAACACTGCATTTCCATCGGTCTGCCGTCTCTTATCAAGCAGCGTCAGTCCGTCAGTCATGATGGTGCTAAACGACAGCCCCATCCCAAACATGTAGAAGCAATAAAAGAACATGACCTGATAAGCGGTAAGGTTTCCGTGCGCAAAAACGGTCAGCAGCAAAAGTCCCAAAATATCAAGCAGACCCCCGATGACGAGCGGCTTTTTTGCACCGTAACGGTCAAACATGCGGCCGCTGAACGGTGCGCAAAACGCGCCAAGAATTGCTGCCGGCAAGGTCATAAGACTCGAATAAAAGGCATCATGATGAAGGGCAATCTGCAGATAATTCGGAAAAACAAACGCCAATGAAAGCGAGCAGACGTTCATGACGAAAAAAGCAAAAACATGACACGAAAACGAGCCGTTTTTGAACACGCTTAAATCAACGAGCGCTGCATTTTTCATTTTCGAATGCCGAACGAATGCCGCCAGCATTGCCGCGCCAAAGACAAGTTCGCTGCCGCTTGTCAGATCAATCGTTCCGGACTTGCCCAACGAATTAAGTCCCAAGATCAAGCTGACGAACGTCAAAGCCAATAAAATTTCTCCGCAAACGTCAAAGCGCACTTTTTCAGTCTCGCTCTTCTTGATGGCCCACGAACCGACAAACAGCGCTGCAATCAAAAACGGCAGCAGCGTCACGAAAATCATGCGCCAGCTCCAAACGGAAGAGATCCAGCCGCCATAAGTCGGGCCAAGCGCCGGACCGACTGCGGTCAACAGGCTGCCGACCCCCATCAAAGTGCCGATCTTGTCCAGCGGAGCTTCCTCCAGGATGATGTTGAACATCAAAGGCATTGCGATTCCGGTTCCGATTCCTTGGATAAAGCGCCCCAAGAGCAGCATCGTGAAATTTGGCGCAAACAGATCACACAAAACGCCGATGATAAAAATCAAATCAGCCGCAACGAACAACGTCTTCTTAGAAAAACGTCTTTTCAAAAACGACGACAGTGGCACGATGATGGCAACGATCAGCAGATAAGACGTCGTCATCCACTGAACGGTTGCCGTTGAAACCGAAAATTCCTTCATCAGAGTCGGAAACGTGATATTCATTGCAGTTTCAATAATGATTCCGCAAAACGTCAAAATCCCGGTCGAGATGATCGAACACAACAGTTTTGCGGTCACTTTGTCCTCTCTCAAATCAATCTTCCTTTCTCAAAGTTTGATCGCTCTTCCTGGCTGCGGCATACATGAAGATTCCGACTACGGCAGTCAAAAAGTCAGCAACGGGTTGTGCGCAAATGATTCCGTCATAACCAAAGCATGCGGCCGTAATCAAGATTACGACGGTAAAAATCACGCCTTGCCGGCTGATTGAAAGCACAAAAGACGGGATTGCCTTGCCCATCGACAGGAAACATGTCGTCAAAACGAGCACGATTCCGCAAAACGGCGTCGTCAAAGTAAACCAGCGCAACATCCCCGTTCCGTATGCGACAACTGACGCATCATTCATGAACATGCCGATCAGCTGCGGTGCAAAAATGATGATAAAAACAGCGGCAAGCGCTGAAAAGCCGACTTCGACCAACAGATCGAAGCGAATGATCTTTTGAAGGCGTTTGTTGTCTTTGGCGCCATACGAATACCCGATCAGAGGCTGCGCGCCAAAAGCAAAACCGACCATGATCATCATAATGATCATATTGACCTTGAGCGCAATTCCCATTGCCGCTACGGCCTTTGAACCGTAATCAATCAAGTAGCGATTGATGATTGTCATGTTGTAGCTTTGCATCAGGTTCGTCAGCGATGCCGGAATCCCGATCAAAAAGACGCTTGTCGCAAGCTGACGTTTGATTTTGACGTGCCTGACGGATACCGTCAGCTTCGTCGATTTTTTTAAAATATAATAAATCAGCAAAGCGTCGCTTAAGACATAGCCCATCACCGTTGCAAGCGCTGCACCGCCAGCCCCCATTTTGAACGTAAAAATAAACAAGGGATCCAACGCAATATTGACGATGCTTCCGGCAACGCTTGCAATCATCGACTGCAGCGCCAGTCCTTCCGTTCGGATTATGTTGCTTGGCGTAAGCGACAAAATTATCAGCGGTGCGCCCCATGCGATGAAGAAATAGTACTGCGAGGCATATTTTACGGTCGCGTCCGTTGCTCCGAGCATTTTCAAAATCGGAGTCTGAAACAAAAACATCAATCCGGTCACGATCAGACCGCTGATGATTGCCGCATAAAAGCAAAATCCGCTGACGTTTTTGGCAGTCGCATCATCTTTTTGACCAAAAAGGCGCGAAATAATCGAGCTTCCGCCAAGGCCGAAGATGTCGCCCAAAGCGAGCATCAGCATAAAAAGCGGCGTGCATTGCGACACGCCCGCAACCAGGTCGGCATTTTGCGTCCCGGAAACAAAAAACGTATCGACCATATTGTAGATCAAAGTCACCAGCATGCTGAAGACAACCGGCAACGAAATAATAAAGTAGGCTTTCCAGACAGGTGCCTTTTCAAACAATTCCTGCTTGTTTTCCATTGACAATTTCTCATCCCTTCTATGTTTAACATAGCTATTATAAGCGGTTTTTCAGCGTTTCTCCAGCACTAAGCGCAACTTCTTCAAAAGATATGCTCAAACAAATGCTTTTTCCCGGCAGAACACGAAGCTTGTAAAGGAAAATTCAGAGCAGCCGGCACCTTCGCTTGTCTTTTTGTCAAATCAGGCACTGAAAACACGCATCTCGATCCAAACTCTGCATTTACAATCCTTATAGAATCTCATTTTATAAATTGCTATAATTGACTAAACGAAAGGAAGTCGCATCTTATGATCGGAACAATCTTCAACACTGCCATGATTTTTTGCGGGAGCCTGCTTGGAACCCTTTTTAAAAAGGGCATGGCATCAAAATATCATGACATTTTGATGCAAGGGTTAGGGCTTGCGGTCGTCGCTTTGGGCTTAAATACGACGATTCAGCATATGCCAAACAGCAGGTACCCCGTGCTTTTCATTTTGAGTCTGGCGATTGGCAGCGTTGTCGGGACTTTTTTGGACCTTGAAGGCAGATTCTCAAGCCTTGTTGAAAAACACTCGAACGGACAAGCGGCCCAGGGAATTTCAACCGGAATTCTGCTTTTTTGCATCGGGACTTTGTCAATCCTGGGACCGGTCAATGCCGCATTGAATCACGATTATACGTATTTGTTTACGAACGGGATGCTTGACGGCGTCACTTCGACCGTTCTTGCTTCAGGATACGGCATCTGCATTGCTGCTTGCGCGCCCGTGCTTTTTTGCTGGCAAGGTTCTATTTACCTTTTGGCCAAACTTTGTGCCACAGCCATCAGCACGACGCTATTGACCGAACTTTCGATCGTCGGCGGCATCTTAATCCTTGCGTCCGGCATCAATATTTTGGGACTCAAAAAAATCAGCATTATGAATCTGTTGCCTTCATTGCTGATTCCGCCGATCGGATTGCTGTTTCTTTAAAATGTTTCACGTGAAACAATGAGAGCTTTAAAAAGCGAACCAAAAAAAGCTGAAAAAAGTTCCTTTTCTGGACGTTTTGATCCATGGAAGGCGATTGTCATGCATGCTTAAAAACCGGATGACTTGCAGTTGATTGCAAGTCATCCGGTTTTTTAATTTGAGACATATTCTGCCAAGATATTTCATGATTCCATCATGTTTTTTCGCTTTGCACGACTCCGCAAAGACTGAGACGCTTGTTGACTTGCCAAAATGTGTCAAAAAGCAGTTCTTCCTTTGCAGATTTCTGTTATTAACGTTGATATGAACGTCTTTTTGCCCATGATGACGCTGCTTGAAAACGTGACAAAGAATGGTAGTTACTGCTTTTTCTGATATTTTTCGATTGCGTCGTCGATGAGCTGACGTATGATCTTCAAATCTTCAACGTATCTTTCCGTGCCGTGAGCCTGAATCGATTTGCGAAACTTCTCACTGCTTGCGACAGCGAATTGTTTTGCCCCCGCCTTAATACGAGAATAATATACGCCTTCGGGATGCTTTTTGTCGTATTCACGGGAATAGATTCGACGAGAAGGCTCTACTTTGTTGCCTTCGCGTTCGTATGCTTCCTTGTGTTTGAAAAAGTATTCTTTCGAGCATTTTTCAAGTCCCATTTCCAGCATTTCCCGTCGAGTGAATACGGAACTGTCCTCATATGATTCCTTTGCGTCGATTCCGATTGCGGAAAGATTGCCGTTTTCGTCTCTTTCATAGACCTGATGCCTGTTCGTGAACGGAACGAATACCACGTAATGTGGTTCTTCGGCATCCTTGAATTTTTCCTGCGCCTTTTCCACGAGCGAAATTCCCGTTACGACTTCGCGTTCGTGATCTTCGAGACCGAATGCCTTGATTTCTTCCTCGCTGAAATGCGACGTCGGACGAACGGCGTTTCTGGCGGTAATTTCGATTGCGCTCAAAGCCTTTCCGCGCACGTTTTTTACGTAGCATTTTTTCTTGTCTTTTCCTTCAAAAATTCTGTATAATGGCATTTTGTTTGCCCCTTCTTTTCATTTTGTCTGCATTATATCACGAAAGCTATTTTTGTCAATGAGGGGGGCGAGCTGCACCTGCTTTTCGCTTTTTTAGACTTCAAAGCTAGGACTTCAATAATCCGAGCGTTATTTTTTAGCAGCTCCGTATTTTACAAAAAGCATTGATGACATCGCAACAAATGCCCAAATCAGGACAGTTTTGTCATGCTCAAAGGAAAAATGATCGTTCAAAAATTCCGAAATCAACAAAAAACCGCAAGCCTGATCGACCTGCAGTTTTCCAAATATCGGCTTATCAGTCAACCTTGGCAATCTTTCCCTGTTCGATATACACCGCAAGAATTGCCAGATCGGCCGGATTGACGCCGCTGATTCGGCTTGCCTGAGCCAGCGTTTCCGGCTGAATCTTCGTCAGTTTCTGCATGGCTTCCGTGGCAAGTCCTTCAATTGCGCTGTAATCAATGCGCTCAGGAATCTTCTTTGCTTCCATGCGCTTGAGTTTTTCGATCTGCTCGTATTCTTTTTTGATATAGCCGGAATACTTGTACTGAATCTCGATCTGCTCGATTACGTGGCGATCCAAAGTCTTTTCAGGTGCCGGTATGAAATGCAGCAAATCAGCATACGTGACGTATGGCCGGCGCAGGAAGTCGCTTGCCAAAACGCCGTCCTTTAAGGCGCGATCACCATGTTTTTCAAGGTATTCGTCAACTTCTTTGCCCGGTTTGATGCGAATCGACTCGAGCCTTGCTTCTTCTTCCCTGATGGCTTTCTTTTTTTCAAGGAATTTTTCGTAGCGTTCGTCTGAAATCAGACCGATTTCGTGTCCGAGTTCGGTCAAACGCAGATCGGCATTGTCATGACGCAAAATCAACCGGTATTCGGCACGACTCGTCAAGAGACGATACGGTTCGTTCGTGCCCTTGGTTACAAGATCGTCGACCATCACGCCGATATAGGCATCGCTTCTCTTCAAAACGATTTCTTCTTTTCCGAGCGCATGACGACCTGCATTGATGCCGGCCAGGATGCCCTGCCCGGCTGCTTCTTCATAGCCTGAAGTTCCGTTCGTCTGACCGGCTGTATAAAGTCCGCGCACGAGCTTTGTTTCAAGCGTCGGTCGCAATTGATAAGGTTCCACCACGTCATATTCGATTGCATATCCTGGACGCATCATTTCGGCATGTTCCAAACCTTCAATCGAATGCACCATCTTGAGCTGAATCTCTTCAGGCATGGAAGTCGACAGCCCCTGAACGTAATATTCATCCGTGTTGCGGCCTTCAGGTTCAACAAACAGCTGATGGCGCGCCTTGTCTGCAAAACGCACGATTTTCGTTTCGATTGACGGACAGTAGCGCGGACCGACGCCCTCGATGGCTCCGGTATACATCGGCGCACGGTCAAGATTGTCCTGAATCAGCTTATGGGTCTTTTCATTCGTATAGGTCAACCAGCATGAAAGCTGATTCTTGACATCGAGATAGTCTTCATCCTTGCTTTCGTAACTGAAAAGATGCGGCGTCGAATCACCGGGCTGTTCTTCCGTCTTGGCATAATCAATCGTATTCCCGTCAACTCGCGGCGGCGTCCCGGTCTTGAAACGCTTGAGCTTGAAGCCGAGACGTTCCAAGTTTTCTGAAAGCTTGATTGCCGGTTGCGTATTGTTGGGACCGGACGAATACATCAATTCGCCAATGATGATCTTTCCGCGTGCAGCCGTTCCGGTCGTCAAAACGACCGCTTTTGCTCCGTAGCAGGCCCCTGTATTTGTCACGACGCCCTTGATCTTTCCTTCTTCAACGATCAGGTCGTCAACGATGCCTTGGCGCAGCGTCAAATTAGGCTCTTTTTCAAGCGTGTGCTTCATTTCTATCGAATACTGGCGCTTGTCGGCCTGAGCTCGCAACGCTCTGACGGCCGGTCCCTTGCCCGTGTTCAGCATTCTCATTTGAATGTACGTTTTGTCAGTGTTGCGCCCCATTTCTCCGCCCAAAGCATCGACTTCGCGAACGACAATGCCTTTGGCAGGACCGCCAACGGCCGGGTTGCATGGCATGAATGCCACCATTTCAAGATTGATCGTGATCAAGAGGGTCTTGTTGCCCATCCGACTGGCAGCAAGAGCTGCTTCACATCCCGCATGACCCGCACCGACAACGATGACGTCATAATCGTCGGCTTGATACTTGTTTCCGAATTGCATTTTTTAACCTACTTTCCCAAACAGAATTGACTGAATAATTGATCCAACAGCTCGTCTTCGTAGCTTTCACCGGTAATTTCGCCCAAAAGATTCCAGGCTTCCGTCATGTCGATCTGCACCAGATCGACCGGCATCCCCGAACTGATTCCTTCAAGAACAGAATCAAGCGAATTTTGTGCTTTCTCAAGCAGTGCGATATGTCGAGCGTTCGTTACCATTACCGTTGACTGAGAATTTTCGATTCCGTTGAAAAACAGCTTGGAAATTGCCTCTTCCAAGGCCTCCACACCCTCATTTTTCAAGATCGACGTTGCGTAAACCGGTGCATTTCCCGAAATTTTTGCCAGTTCTTTGCGATTGAGCTTTTCTTCAAGGTCAGTTTTGTTCAAAATGATTATTCGCTTTTTGTCATTGGTCAGTCTGATCAGTTCAAGATCTTCTTTTGTCAGACTTTCCGCTGCATTTAACACCAGCAAAACCAAATCGGACTGCTCGATGGCTTTCTTCGAACGTTCGACCCCGATTTTTTCAACCTTGTCGTCCGTTTCTCTGATGCCGGCCGTATCGATAAGCTTCAACGGGACGCCTGACACGTTGACGTATTCTTCGATCACGTCGCGCGTCGTGCCCGCAACGTCAGTCACGATGGCTTTGTCCTCATGCAAAAGATGGTTCAAAAGACTTGATTTGCCGACGTTCGGACGTCCGACAAGCGCCGTTGCCAACCCTTCGCGCATGATTTTTCCTTGCGAAGCAGTCTTGAGCAGCTGTTCGATGCGCTGCTTGATTTCAATTGCCTTTTCCTTGAGCAGCTTCGTCGTCATCTCTTCAACGTCGTCATATTCCGGATAATCGATGTTGACCTCGACTTGTGCCAAAACGTCCAAAATATCTTTTCTCAAAGAATCGATCAGGTGAGACAAGTTGCCGTCAAGCTGGTTCAGAGCGATTTTCATTGAACGATCCGTTTTGGCCCTGATCAGATCCATCACCGATTCAGCCTGGGTGAGGTCGATTCTTCCATGAAGAAACGCGCGCTTCGTAAATTCGCCCGGCTCGGCCAGTCTGGCTCCGTTTACCAAAAGCAGCTGCAAGATCCGATTCGTCGCAACGATGCCGCCATGGCAGTTGATTTCAACGACGTCTTCTCTGGTGAAAGTCTTTGGCGCAAGCATCAAAGAAACCATCACTTCGTCAATTTCCTCATGGGTTTTCGGATCGACGATATGCCCATAGTTTATCGTATGACTTTTCGCCTGCGTCAAATCCTTGCCCGAAAAGACTTTTTGAGCAATTGAAACGGCTTCTTCACCGCTCATTCGCACGATCGAAATTGCCCCTTCGCCCGGAGGGGTCGAGATTGCTGCAATTGTATCAAATTCCGTCACCGTAGCCATTTTCTGTTCCTCCTTGAATTATCTCACAAAAAAAAGCGCCCCCACGCAGCCGGATGTCCGAAACAAAACGTGGATAAAGCACTTTCACTACTTCATCGATTTAAGATAAGAATGATTACCTCTAATATAATGTTATTTTCAAGAATTGTCAATTCCCTATTGCAGCCTGAAACTGATTGCTTTGTCAAAAACCGTTGCCAGCGTGATGATTTCATTCATTTGCGGCAAAACTTCCCCTTTTTCGATTCGTTTCAGCCGCGAGACCTTCATCCCGACGGCTTCGGCAAACTGCTTTTGGCTCATCTGCTGATCTTTTCTGAGCTGATGAACCGCCAGCTGAAAGTCGATCTTCAGGTTGTTCTCCTTATAAAATGCAGTGCTTTCAACCTCGATTTCCTCAAATCGATACGCCTCTTTTTTCCCGAATCTTCTTGCAAATCTGTCAGCCTGGTTGAGCTGAACAATGCGCCGTTCGCGCTCAAAAGCACGCTTCATCAATTTGTGCTCTGCTTGAGCCATTTCTTCGATGAATGCTTTTGTCTCAAGACATCCTTTTGCAGGCAGCATATCCTCTTCCAAGCCATTTCCCCCCAGCGTTTTCTGTCCTAGTCTTTAGCCTAACAGAAGTACGACAAATAAGACAGATGGCAGGAGCGTTTGTAACAAAAATGTAACCTTTTATCAAAAGGATGCCGAGCAACCCAGCCATTTTTTGTCCGTAATCGTAATCTATCCAGGATCTCACTCGAATTTACGGACAAAGGCTTCATTTTTGGGTTATGCCCGTATAATGGTGTAAATTGATAAAAAAAGAGAGCCAAGTGCTCATC
>OOBK01001116.1_pt1 | contig 15628 bp, 13 predicted proteins | sample 1671541 | NCBI WGS metagenome assembly OOBK01 (sample SAMN06348167, study PRJEB24527) | human gut metagenome | biome: human gut; feature: ankylosing spondylitis patient; material: feces | host: Homo sapiens | place: China | collected 2015-10 | reverse complement strand
GGGTGGATTTGCCCACGTTGGGGCGGCCCACCACTGCTACGATCGGTTTGCTCATGGGGTCTCCTCCTTTCTTAAAAGGGGTAAAATACAATAAAAATGGCGTTATCAGCTGCCGCTCTTCTTTCTGCGGGCAATGTGCAGGCCGCTGCGCAGCAAGGCGCGGGCTTCGTCCCCGCCTGCCGTGGGCAGCACCTCCACCTTTACGCCCAGCTGCTGCCCCAGCTGCTCCACCGTGATATCGTCCAGGAAGGTGTCCTTTTCCTCCCGCAGCATCACAGCCGGGATGCCAAGCGTTTTTGTAGCAAGCTTGCCGGCGCACTGGGCAATGATGTCGGTAGCAGTGATGAGGCCGGTCACACCAACATTGCCGCCGAAAAAGCGGTTCTGGATGGTGTGGACGTGCACGGTGATCATGGGGTACTGGCGGTGCAGCTCCTCCATCATGCGGGTGATGAGGGGCGCTGCCATGGTGCCGGTGACCACGTCCAGCTCCTTGGTGCCGTAAACCCGGTGGGGCTTGTCCAGCTCGGCCAGAAATTCTTCCTCAAACAGGCGCATCATGCCCACGCCGTTTTCCAGCTGGTCGTAGTCCTCGTAGAACGCTGCCGCAGGGATGGGGCGCCCCGCCTTGAGGTACCATTCATCGCTGGGGTAGATGATGCGCTTGCCGTGGCGGCGCTTGCATTCATCACCGAATTCTTCCATAATGTCGATGACCTCAGCGCTGGTCTTTGCATCGTAGGGCACCTGCGGGTACAGATTTTTGCGGTAATCCGTAATACCGCAGGGCACGGCTGCAATGCTTTGCACCATGGGGGTCAGCTCCAGCAGGTCGGCAAGGGTGCGGCGCAGCTCGTCGCCGTCGTTCACGCCGCGGCAAAGCACCAGCTGACAGTTGACGGCAATGCCGCCCTCCACCAGCCGGGGCAGGTACTTGAGCACCTCGCCGCCGCGCTTATTGGCCAGCATCCGCACCCGCAGCTGGGGGTTGGTGGTGTGCACCGAGATATTGATGGGCGAAATGTGCATCTTGATGATGCGGTCGATCTCGTGATCCTGCATATTGGTCATGGTGATGTAGTTGCCGAACAGAAAGCTCAGCCGCTCGTCATCATCCTTGAAATACAGGCTCTCGCGCATACCAGGAGGCAGCTGGTCGATGAAGCAGAACATGCAGTGGTTGGAGCAGGAATGCTTCTGGTCGCCCAGATAGGTGGAGAAATCGCAGCCAAAGGGGCCGCGCTCCGCGCGCCGGACATCCCACTCCCGGATGCCGTCGGCAACCTTTGCCTTCAGGTGAAAGCTGCTGCTGTCGGTATAAAAATCATAGTCCAGCGTATCGTTCAGCTCATTTTCATCCACGCTCAGCAGCTCATCGCCGGGCTGCAGGCCCAGCGCCTCGGCTTCACTGCCCGCATCGATGCGGTCGATCTTGATCGCCATTGCATTTCACCTCCAGACAAAGAAAGAAGGGGAAGGCATTGCGCCATCCCCTTCTCAACATAACACCAATGTGCCACCAATTTTGCGCAAATTAGGCCTTCTTGATGACTTCCTCGCCCTTGTAGTAACCGCAGTTGCCACATGCCTGGTGGGGGAGCTTCAGAGAGCCGCAGTTGCTGCACTTGACCAGTGCGGGGGCCTCCAGCTTCCAAACATTGCTGCGACGCTTGTCGCGGCGGGCCTTGGAAAGATGTCTCTTAGGTACTGCCATATTTTTGCACCTCCTTGATGGGTTTCTCAGTTCAGCAGTGATTTGAGGATCGCGAGCCTTGCGTCAACAGGAGCGGCTTTGTCTTCCTCCGGCGGGCAGGTACAATCTGCCCTCTTCTTGCCGCACCGGGGGCATAACCCCGGGCAGTCGGCGCTGCAAAGCAGCACCGTGGGGATCTGGAACATAAACTCCTGGGCAAGCCATTCATCCACATCCAGATGTCCTTTTTCGTCCAGCGGAAGCTCGAAATCCGGGTCATCCAGATCCCGCTCCTTGACGATCCACTCCGTATCGACTGTCTCTTCCCGGGTGACCGGGTCCAGACAGCGGGCGCACTCTCCGTGCACCGATGCCTTTGCCCGCAACGTTATCTGAACCTCGTCGCCATCGGTCTGCGCGTCAAAGACGGCTGTAACCGGCTGCGGGATCCTTGCACCGGCATAATCGTACGCAGATAAATCACACTGAAACTCTGCATGGTACGGTTTCGCGCCGGCTGTGATAAACTTTCTCAGGTCAAATTGCATAGTACACCTCTGAAAAGGCTGCTTTGTTAGTATAGCGCCAAAGCAACCCTTTGTCAACACCAAAACAGGCAGAAAACCGAAAAAATTTATTTTTCTCCGGTCTTCTGCCTGTTGGAAAAGCTTTTAGCCCTGTTCTTTTATCAGATCACAGGTACTTCTTCACATCGTGGGGCAGTGCGGCCTCGTCTGCGCTGACGGTCACGGTGACCTTCACGCTGTCGCCGGCAATGGCTGCCATCTCGTCCAGCACAACGCCCAGACGGTTGATATCGTGGTCCAGCACCTTCAGGATGCCGTCAATGTACAGGTCGGTGATGTCGTAGTTGCTTGCCATCAGGCCGGCAACAAAGCCGTACAGCATTTCGCCGCCGGAGATCTTGTACTCGTCCAGGTCGATCAGACGTGCAGCAGGAGCGATGTCGTAGGTGAGCTTCATGCCCTTTTCAACGACGACCACGTTGCCCTTGGAGGTCTTGACCGCATCATTGATCTGGTCGATCATAGCCTTGGTCTTGCCGGAGCCCTTGGTACCAACAATCAGTTTAATCATAGTTCAGTCCTCCTGTATTTTCCACGCCTTGCGGCGGGAGATCATTTTTAACGTTCGGCAGCTTACTTCAGCTTTGCCTCCAGCTCTGCGGTCAGGCCCTCATAGCCGGGCTTGCCCAGCAGGGCAAACATATTCTTCTTGTAGCTTTCTACACCAGGCTGGTTAAATGGATTAACTCCAAGAATGTAACCACTTACGCCACATGCAAATTCATACATATAGAATAATTCACCAAGGTAAAATTCGTTCTGTTCAGGAACCCTTACCATAAGGTTAGGAACATTTCCATCTGTGTGAGCAAGAATTGTACCGTTCATGGCACTCTTGTTTACAAAATCCATATCCTTACCTGCTAAGTAGTTAAGTCCGTCTAAATCTTCAGGATCTTCGTCGATAACTACTGAAGCTCTTGACTTTTCAATGTTGATTACTGTTTCAAACATTGTTCTTGAGCCATCCTGAATGAACTGTCCCATTGAGTGAAGGTCTGTTGTAAGGTCAACTGCTGCCGGGAAAATACCCTTCTGGTCTTTTCCTTCACTTTCGCCGTACAACTGCTTCCACCATTCACCAAAGTAATGAAGACTTGGTTCGTAGTTAGCTGTAACTTCGATAAGCTTACCTTTTCTTAATAATATATTTCTAATTGCTGCATATTTCATTGCATCATTTTCTTCGAATGCGTTGTTTAATGCTTTCTCTCTTCCGCTTGCTGCACCTTCCATTAACTTGTCAATGTCAGCACCACTTACTGCAATTGGTAATAAACCTACTGCTGTAAGAACTGAGAAACGTCCTCCAACATCATCAGGAACTACGAAGCTTTCGTATCCTTCTGCTGTTGCAAGTCCTTTTAATGCACCCTTCTTAGCATCAGTTGTTGCATAAATTCTCTTTGCAGCTTCTTCTTTTCCATATTTCTTTTCCAGTTTTTCTTTGAAAACTCTGAAAGCGATAGCTGGTTCTGTTGTTGTACCAGACTTAGAAATAATGTTAACTGAGAAATCTCTATCTCCAACTACATCAAGTAATCCCTGTAAGTATGAAGGGCTAATGCTATTACCTGCATAGTAAATTTCAGGTGTCTTTCTTACTTCCTTAGGCACATTGTTGTAAAAACCATGTCTTAAAAATTCAATTGCAGCTCTTGCTCCAAGATAAGAGCCACCAATACCTATAACGATAAGTACTTCTGAATCGCTCTGAATCTTTGCTGCTGCTTTCTTGATTCTGTCAAATTCTTCTTTATCATAATCAACCGGCAAATCAATCCATCCAAGGAAATCATTACCTGCCCCTGTTCTTTCAACTAAAACTTTTTTTGCGTTTTCGGCAATTTCTTTCATGCTGTTAACTTCATCATTTGAGATAAATGATTCAGCTTTTGAATAATCAAATGTAACTTTAGCCATGTCTCAATTCCTCCGTTTATTACAAAACTAAATTACATTATAAAATGTTGAAACGATTTTTTCAAGACTTTTGCCTTACATTGTTGATTATTGTAGAAATTCGCCAATCACTTGGTTAAGGATTTGTTCATCTGATTCAAATTCCTTGTTATTAGTACTAGTTTCAGATTGCTTTTCTTGTACAATATTTTCATTTCCCGGTTTTTCCATATGGCCATTTTCTCTAACCACAACTGAATCTTCCAAATAATCAACCAAAATATAGGTAAGTTCTGTCTGTTTTTCGGATATTTTTGTGCTTCGGTTAATCATGTCAAGAACCATTCCAAAGAAATATCCAATCAAAACGTATACTATCGCCTCTATCTTACTTTTTCCCGTAAGATAAATTCCAAAACCTGTTCCAACTGCCAATGTAACACTTAAAATAATACACACGTTTATAATATTATTAAGCTTATTTAATGAAAATATACCTAATTTGCATTTATTCAGACTTCTTGCAGCAAAAATCATTGGATTCGCCACGTGCCCGTTTATTTCTTTTATGCTGTCATATTTCATTTTAATCTGTCTTAAAGTTGCATTCTTTGGATTTGACATATGCTCTGCTTTTCTAATCATTCTGCCATATCCAAATGCCGCCAACCATTTTGTAAAAATTCCCAACAAAAAAATACTTCCCATTACGTATAGAAAGTATTTCTCGTTAATTATCTTCGGTGCATTGTTATAAAACCATTCCTTCATTTCAATAAAAGTATAATCTGCCATACTAAAAAATCCCCCTCACTTAAATGTATAGTAATCCATCTGAAAACTTATTAGCATTTTAGCACATTTTCTTTTATTGCACACCAAAAACCGTTCGTCGTAATTCGCCATTTAATTTTTAGATTAAATTGTTTTCCTTACAAAAATAGTAAATTCCATCTTCCGCAACATGACCGCAAATCTGCTCTGATATGGCTTTTAAATCATCAGATGCATTTCCCATTGCTATAGGATGTCCAACTTGTTCAAACATTTCAATGTCATTATTGCCGTCACCGAAAGCCATTGCATCCTCGGGCGTCAGGCCGTAATAGGCCAGAACTTTCCGGATACCGGCTCCTTTTCCGCCGGAGATGGGGATGATGTCCACCGCCCTGTCCCACCAGGCGGCGATTTTTGCACCGCTCGTGCCTTTGAGGATGGCGGGCCAGTCGCTTTCGCGGCAGCCCATCAGCAGCTGGAAAACTTCACCTCGGGAGACGTCATCGAACTTATCGGAAATGACCGGTGCTCGTCCGCCGATGGCGTAATATGCCGTCAGATCGTCATCCGTTCCGTTGGAGAGCAGCTGCGTCCGTCCTGCAACCGACACCGGACGACCAAGCGCTGCGGCGTTTTGGATCAGCGTCTGCACATCCTGCGGCGGGATGGGGCTGGCAAAAATATCTTTGCGACGGTCGTAGCAGTAGAAGCCGTTGTAGGTAAGAAAGACGTCGAACTCCACGCCGTCGAATCTCGGAACAATGAGAGGGGAACGCCCGGTGGCGATGGCCAGCAGGATGCCGTTTTGCTGTAAGCGGCGCAGAGCGTCCAGTGTCCGCTCAGTAATATGCTTTTTCTCCATGTCGATGAGGGTGCCGTCGATGTCAAAAAAGATGATGCGGGGCTTGTGCATGGTGCTGTACCTCCAATGCAAAAAGAGGGGAGAGACTTACCTGCGGGTTTTGTGGTCAGGATACATCAGAATGCCTCCTTATAGTGCGTCGATGTCGGCCTGTAGTTTCTCGTAGAATTTCCCCAGATGGAGACCGTCGATGAAGCGGTGATTGACCTCCACCGACATCCCCAATTTCTTGCGGCCATTTTCCTCGCCATATCTGCCCCATGTGATGCGGGGGATATTGTCGTCCCGGTCAAAATCCCGCTCGTTGGTGCAGCCGATCAAATCAAACCACGGTGTGCAGGAGATATAGATGAGGTTGTCGTTCTCTTCGTCCTGATCAAGAAGGGTCTTCTGGGCAGCGCTTCTCGCCTGTGCAGAGGCACAAAACTCCGCAATGCCGCCGACTTTTGGCAGGGTGACGATGTGAAACTGCTCACTGCCGGGTTTCAGGTCGGTCAGACTGGGAATGCGCTCATCCAGCAGCCACACCTCGCCGTCCCGGATGGCGTAGCGGAAATTCTTCACGCTGTTCACGGCGTCCGTCACGAGATACCCCATCGCGTAATAAAACGACAAATGCCGCTCCTTGACATAGCGGTAAAGGTTTGTTACATCCACCCGGAAGGTGACGCTGTAAAAAGGGTGGGAAACAGCGGAGAAAAACTCGAACAATTCAGCCCGCTCCCAGTGGGTCCTATCGACTTTTTCCATCTTACTTCTTCTCAGCGGGGGCCTGCTTATTTTTATCCAGCGCGTCGAACTGCTTTACGATCTGTGGGTCTTTCAGTTTGATGACCTTGCCGGAGAGGTAGTGGAGGATATTTTCCTCAGGAATGTCGAGGAAGCTGATACGGACGGCGCAGAGGGCCTGGGTCCTGGTGCCGGTGCGCTCATTCATTTTGCGGTTGCCGTACTTGATGTCGCCCAGCACTGGCTTGCCCAGATAGGCCAGATGGGCGCGTATCTGATGAGTGCGGCCGGTGATGAGGCCGATGCGGCAGAGGGCGAAGGGGCCAGCCGTCCGCAGCACATCCACATCGGTGATGATCTGCTTGCGGCGCTCGTCCTGCGACTGGTGGGCGTGGATGCTCACCTTGTTGTTCTTCTCGTCGTGCTCCCACCATGCAGTGAAGCGCCCGCTCTGGGGGATGCCCACCGTGATGGTGTAATACTCTTTTTTGAGCAGGTCAGTGCGGATGATCTCGTTCATGTCCCGGAGGGCGGCGTAGCTCTTGGCCGCGATGACGAGGCCCTCAGTGCCGCGGTCGAGGCGGTTGCAGATGCCGGGCTTGAAGCGGTTCTCGCCCTGGGGGTCGTACTCGCCCTTCTGGGCCAGATACTGGGTGAAGGCGTCCACAAGGTTTGCGTCGCCGGTGCGGTCGCTGTGGCAGAGCAGGTGAGAGGGCTTGTAGAGGACGGCAATGTTCTCATCCTCGTAGATGACCGTCACCTTGGGCTGGTTCTGCTGCTTTTTGGGGGCGGGCTTGCGGGTTGGCTTTGCACCCTCAGGCGGGAAGAATTCGTCGTTGATGTAGAGCTCGATGAGGTCGCCGGCCTTGATGCGGTCTTCGGGTACACCTTTTTTGCCGTTGACTTTGATGCGCTTGTTGCGGAAGCTCTTGTATAAAAGGCTGGTAGGGAAGTCACGGGTCACGCTCTGGACAAAGCGGGAAAGGCGGACACCCTCGTCGTTGGCGGTGGCAGTGTATTGTTTCATGTTCGTTTTCCTTATATAAAAAGTATCTGATACATCTATAATAATCTACTCTCCCCATGAAGTCAACGCAGAATATTTTCTGTCGGCTCTTGTCTTTTGCCGAAAATGGGGTACTATAAAAGAAACGACTACAAACAAAGGAGCGCAGCTATGGCAGGACAGAACATAAGCCACGAGGGTCACCGGCAGCGGATGCGCGCCCGGGTGGAGCAGTACGGGCTGGAAAGCCTCGCACCCCACGAGGCACTGGAATATCTGCTCTACATCACCAACGCCCGCCGGGATACCAATGGCATCGCCCACGCGCTGCTGGAGCGGTTCGGCAGCTTTGCCGGTGTGCTGGAAGCCAGTGAAGAAGAGCTCTGCCGTGTGCCGGGCGTCGGCCCGGCCAGCGCCCGGATGCTGCATCTCCTGCCCGAGGTGAGCCGGTACTACGAGCACAGCCGCACCAGCACCGAGGGTGCGCTGACCACCACCGAGCGGCTGGCGGCTTACCTGAAACCCCGCTTCGCCGGGGCAAAACAGGAGAAAGCCCTGCTCCTTTCGCTGGACAGCCGCAGCCGGGTAAAGAGCGTATACTGGCTCAAAGAGGGGAACGCCCGGATGGTGAGTCTCGAGGTGAAGGACGTCGTCTCGGCGGCGCTCCGGGGCGGGACAGAAAGCGTCGTGCTCTGCCACAACCACCCCAACGGTGTGCCGCTGCCCTCCCGCGAAGACCTCGCCGCCACCGAGAACATCGTCCGTGCGCTGGGGCTGGTCAAGATACGCCTGCGCGACCACATCATCCTCGCCGAAAACGACTACTTCTCCATGCGGGAATCCAACCGCCTGCCTTTCTACGACTTTGAGACCGGCGCAATGTTACGCCCATATGGAAGAGAATGATTTACATTATAAAATAATTGTGGTATAATGACTGCGAGAGATACAACTAATCGTAGTTTTGGAAAGGAGGGCTTTTTGTGGCAGAGGAAAAATTCCATCTGGTGTCGTCCTACGCCCCCACGGGCGACCAGCCGCAGGCCATCGCACAGCTGGTAGAGGGGGTAGAGCGGGGCGACCGCTGCCAGACCCTGTTGGGCGTCACCGGCAGCGGCAAGACCTTCACGATGGCGAACGTCATCGCCCAGTGCAACCGCCCGACGCTGGTGCTGGCCCACAACAAGACGCTGGCCGCCCAGCTCTGCACCGAGTTCCGCTCGTTTTTCCCGGACAACGCCGTGGAATATTTCGTCTCCTACTACGACTACTACCAGCCGGAGGCCTATATCCCCAGCACCGATACCTATATCGAAAAGGACAGCGCTATCAACGACGAGATAGACCGCCTGCGCCACTCGGCCACGGCGGCGCTCTCGGAGCGGCGGGACGTCATCATCGTCGCGTCGGTGTCCTGCATCTACTCGCTGGGCGACCCCATCGACTATCGCAGCATGGTCATCAGCCTGCGGCCCGGGATGCAGATGGAACGGGACGAGTTGTGTGAAAAGCTGGTGACGCTGCAATATGAGCGCAACGATGTCAATTTCATCCGCAATAAGTTCCGCGTCCACGGCGACATCGTGGACATCTATCTGGCTTATATGAGCGAGCTGGCCATCCGGGTGGAGTTCTTCGGCGACGAGATCGACCGCATCACCGAGTTCAACCCCCTCACGGGCGCCAAGCAGAACGTGGTCAAGCATGTTGCCATCTTCCCGGCCAGCCACTATATCGTCAGCGCCGACAAAAAGGCTGCCGCCATTGAAAAGATTCGCGCCGAGTGCGACGCGCAGGTGAAGCAGTTTACCTCGGAAGGTAAGCTCATCGAGGCCCAGCGCATCCAGCAGCGGACGAACTACGACATTGAGATGCTGACGGAAGTGGGTATCTGCAAGGGCATCGAGAACTATTCTGCCGTTCTGTCGGGCCGTGCGCCGGGCAGTATGCCCACGACTCTGCTTGACTATTTCCCGGACGACTTCCTGCTCTTCGTAGACGAGAGCCATGTTACCCTGCCGCAGGTGCGGGCCATGTACGGTGGCGACTACGCCCGAAAAAAGACGCTGGTGGAGTACGGTTTCCGTCTGCCGTCGGCCTTCGATAACCGCCCCCTCAAGTTCGAGGAAGTGGAATCCAAGCTCAACCAGATGATCTTCGTCTCGGCCACCCCCGGCGAGTACGAGCGGAAGAACAGCACCCAGGTGGCCCAGCAGGTCATCCGGCCCACTGGTCTGCTGGATCCGCTCATCTCGGTGCGCCCCGTAGAGGGGCAGGTGACTGACCTTCTGGGCGAGATAAACGCTCGCATCGAGCGGCATGAGCGCGTCCTGGTCACGACGCTGACCAAGAAAATGGCCGAAGACCTGACGGATTACTTCACCGAGCAGGGGATAAAGGTCAAGTATATGCACCACGAGGTGGATACCTTCGAGCGGATGGAGATCATCAAAGACCTCCGCCTCGGCACCATCGACGTGGTGGTGGGCATCAACCTGCTGCGTGAGGGCCTCGACTTGCCCGAGGTCAGCCTTGTGGCCATCCTCGACGCCGACAAAGAGGGCTTCCTCCGCAGCGAGACGAGCCTGATTCAGACCATCGGTCGCGCCGCCCGCAACGCGGAAGGTCTGGTCATCATGTACGCCGACGAGGTGACGGACAGCATGGACCGTGCCATCACCGAGACAGAACGCCGCCGCGCCATCCAGATGGCCTACAACGCTGAACACGGCATCGTCCCGAAGACTATCGTCAAGGCCATCCCGGATTCGATTGAAATCAGCGACAAGGCTGAGAATGCCAGGATGAACACCCGGCGGATGGGCAAGCTCGAGCGCGAAGCCGCCATTGACCGCCTGACCCGGGAGATGAAGGAAGCTGCTAAGCTGCTGGAATTTGAGCATGCGGCCTTCCTGCGCGACCAGATCGACCGTCTGCGCCGGGGCGAGAACCCCACTGTGGATTCCTCGGCAGAGACGGAGCGGAAGCAGAACCATGCACAGACACAGAGAAGAGGGAGAAAGTACCTTGGCAAACGATAAAATAGTCATCAAGGGTGCGCGGGAGCACAACCTGAAAAACGTGAATCTGACCCTCCCGCGTGAAAAATTCATCGTTATGACCGGCCTTTCCGGCTCGGGCAAGTCGAGCCTTGCCTTCGACACCATCTACGCCGACGGCCAGCGCCGCTATGTCGAGAGCCTGTCCAGCTACGCCCGGATGTTCCTTGGCCGGATGGACAAGCCCGATGTGGACGAGATCACCGGCCTGTCGCCGGCCATTTCCATCGACCAGAAGACCACCAGCCACAACCCCCGCTCCACCGTGGGTACCGTGACGGAAATTTACGATTATCTGCGCCTTTTGTACGCCCGCGTGGGCGTGCCGCACTGCCCGGTGTGTGGGCGGGTCATCAGCCAGCAGAGCGTGGATGAGATGGTGGACGCTGTGCTCAAGCTGGAAGAGGGGACGAAGTTCCAGGTCCTCGCGCCTGTCGTCCGTCAGCGCAAAGGCACCCAGCAGAAAGAGCTGGACGCCGCCCGCCGTGCCGGTTACGCCCGCGTAAAAATCGACGGTAACATGTACGACCTCGACGAGGAGATCGCGCTGGAAAAGAACATCAAGCACACCGTGGAGATCGTCGTTGACCGTCTTGCCATGCGCAAGGGCATCCGCGGTCGTCTGGCTGACTCGCTGGAAACGGCGCTTGCCCTCACCGGCGGCGTGGCTGAGGTGGATGTCATCGGTGGCGAATGTATGACATTCAGCCAGAATTTCGCCTGCCCTGAGCACGGCATTTCCATCAGCGATTTGTCACCCCGGCTCTTCTCCTTCAATAACCCTCTGGGTGCCTGCGAGAAGTGTACCGGCCTCGGCACCTTCATGCGGGTGGACGAAGAGCGCATCCTGCCCAACCGGGACCTCTCGATTCGGGAGGGGGCTGTCAAGGCCAGCGGCTGGTACTACGCCGAAGGCTCTGTAGCCGAGATGTATTATCTGGGACTGGGCAAAAAATACGGTTTTACGCTGGATACGCCCATCAAAGAAATGAGCACCGAGGCCGTCAACGCCCTGCTCTACGGCACCAACGAAGAAAAAATCGAGATGCACCGCACGAATGAGTTCGGCAGCGGCGTCTATTATAATACCTTTGAGGGCATCGTCGAGAACCTCGAGCGCCGCTTCCGCGAGACGAACAGCGAGTGGATGAAGGAGGAGATCGGCAGCTTCATGTCGGGCGTCGAGTGTCCCGCCTGCCATGGCAAGCGCCTGAAACCGGTGGTGCTGGCTGTGACCATCGGCGGCAAAAACATCAGCGATTTCTGCGAAATGTCGATTCGGGACGAGCTGAAATTCATCGCCGACAATGAGCCGAACCTGACCGAAAAGCAGAAGCAGATCGGCGGCCAGATCATGAAGGAGATCAAGAACCGCCTGCAGTTTTTGCAGAGCGTGGGCCTCGATTACCTCACACTGGCCCGGTCGGCAGGCACCCTGTCCGGCGGCGAGAGCCAGCGCATCCGCCTGACCACCCAAATCGGAAGCGCTCTGTCGGGTGTGTTGTACGTGCTGGATGAGCCGTCCATCGGCCTGCACCAGCGCGACAACGATAAACTCATCGCAACGCTGAAAAATCTCCGCGACCTCGGCAATACGGTCATCGTGGTCGAGCACGACGAGGATACCATGCGCAGCGCCGATTATATCGTGGATGTCGGCCCGGGCGCGGGCGTCCACGGCGGCGAGATCGTGGCCGCAGGCTCCGTCAAGGACATCTGCAAGGCCAAGCGCAGCATCACCGGCGACTATCTGTCGGGCCGCAAGCGCATCGAGGTGCCGCAGACCCGCCGCCCTGGCAACGGCAATTTCCTCACGGTGAAGGGTGCGCGCGAAAACAATCTGCGCAACATCGACGTAAAATTTCCGCTGGGCGAGTTCGTCTGCGTGACGGGCATCTCCGGCTCGGGCAAGTCGAGCCTCATCAACGAGATTTTGTATAAGACCCTCGCCTGTGAGCTGAACGGCGCCCGCTCCCGCGCTGGCAAGTGCGATGGGGTAGAGGGCCTCGAGTTCGTGGATAAGGTCATCGGCATCGACCAGCAGCCCATCGGCCGCACGCCCCGCTCCAACCCCGCCACCTATACCGGCGTGTTCAACGACATCCGCACGGTCTTTTCCCAGACGCAGGACGCCAAAATGCGGGGCTACGGCCCGGGACGGTTCAGCTTCAACGTCCGGGGCGGCCGCTGCGAGGCCTGCGAGGGCAACGGCATCCTCCAAATCGAGATGCACTTCCTGCCGGACGTCTACGTTCCCTGCGAGGTCTGCAAGGGCGCACGCTACAACCGCGAAACGCTGGAAGTCAAGTATAAGGAAAAGACCATCTCTGACGTGCTGAACATGACCGTGGAAGAGGCGGTCGTCTTCTTCGCCAACCAGCCGAAAATCGCCCGCAAGCTGCAGACGCTGTTGGACGTGGGCCTGGGGTATGTCACGCTGGGGCAGAGCGCCACGACCCTTTCGGGCGGCGAGGCGCAGCGTGTCAAGCTGGCCAACGAGCTGGCCCGCCGCAGCACGGGTAAGACCGTGTATATTCTCGACGAGCCGACTACCGGCCTCCACATGGCTGATGTCCACCGCCTCATCGAGGTGCTGCAGAAGCTGGTGGATGCAGGCAACACCGTCATCGTCATCGAACACAACCTCGACCTCATCAAGTGCGCCGACTACATCATCGACCTCGGCCCCGAGGGCGGCAGTGCCGGCGGCATCATCGTCGCCGAGGGTACGCCGGAGCAGGTGGCCGAGGTGCCGGGCAGCTTTACCGGCCAATACCTCAAGCCCTTGCTGGAAAAGGACGCGAAACTCCGCGCAGAGGGTAAATAAAGCAGTATAAAACAGAGCCACAGTCTCCCAAAAGACTGCGGCTCTGTTGTTTGCAAAAGTTCCAGATATAACAAAAAAGCTCTTCAGTCTCTCGACTGAAGAGCTCTGGTCCAGCAAGACTGGACAAATCCGAACTTTTTCCTTCTACTCCATCGGCGGTCAAAGTGTCCTCAAAACGGACGGTTTTGGTGCCATCCTTGTAGTTAAACGTAATCAGCATCCGGTCATCGTACAGGAAAATGGCATTCACAAAAATTTCAATTAGCGCTTTCCGCTGTTTTTTCTGCGAAATATCGAACTTTCTAAATTTCAGCAGCCAGAACCGAATGAACTCTTCGTTGAAGCTGGGCTTCTTCAATTTTTCATCTGCAATTTTTGCAGCCAGCTCATCCTTCTGAATTTCCAGCGCTTCCAGACGTTCTTTCGTTGTCCGGGTGTACAAGCCATCCTCAATGGCTTTCATCAGGTTGTCCAGCTTCTTGTCTACTTCCCGGAGCTGCTTTTCCAGCAGCGGGATCGTGGTATTCTCCTGATTCTGTACATCCATGACCAGTTGAACGATCTTGTCGATCACCGCATCGTCCTGAATCAGCTTCATGGTTTCCCGGACGACCAGTTCTTCCAGCCAGTCCTTCTGCACGGTCTTTTTATTACAGCCCTTGCGCCGCTTGACGTTGGCGCACTTGTAATAATAGTAGGTGCGCCCAGTGGCACTGGTTCCGCTTTCGCCGAACATCAGAGCACCGCACTTGCCGCAGAACAGCTTGGTGGTCAGCAGATATTCCTCGTCTGCTTTGCCACAGGCAGGGGCGCGCTTATTCTTGTCCATACGCTTCTGCACCCGGTCAAACAGGTCTTTCGGAACGATAGCCGGAATTGCATCTGGTACAACGATGTCTCGAAAAGACAATTCACCAATGTAACGACGGTTCTTCAACATGGTGTTCACGCTGCTGTGGGTCATTTTGCCGCCCTGCATATTGCGGACGCCTTTGTCGTTGAGGAAGTTTACGATCTTCACCATCTTATCGCCGTTGTCATACCGCTGAAAGGCTTCCAGCACCAGTGGCGAGGTCAGCGGGTCAAGGTGATAAAACTTTTCCTCGTCGATTTTGTAGCCAATGGTTCCTGTGCCGCCAGTACACTTCCCTTTCAGAGCATTTTCGGTTTGGCCTCGAATGACCTTTTCGGAAAGTTCTGCGGAATAGTATTCAGCCATACCTTCCAGAAGGGTTTCCACCAGAATGCCCTGTGAGCCCTCGGCAATGGGTTCCATGACGGAAATCAGATGAACGCCGTTCTTTTCCGCATAGTCCGTGCATTCCCGAATCTGCCCTTCGATGGATTCTTCACGCTGGTTATCCGATGAATAGCGGGCGTAAATTACGGCGGTCATAGGCTCACTTCCTTTTTCTTATCGAACAGACGGGTAGCTTTTTGCATACTTGTAAATCTGCCGTGCACAGTCAAGGCTCATTTTGCTGGAATCGTTGTGTTTGAGCCATGCATTCACATTGCCCGGATTCAGCTTCAAGTCTGTGTAGAGACGATAATTCGTCAGTTTCTTTTTCCGCTGAAGTTCCAATACTCGGCGATGAATCAACGCTTTCGTATCATTGTCCGCAAGAGAGGTATCCCGCACCGAGCAATAGCTGCGCCAGACTTTCAAATAGCCCTCTGTCAGTTCCGGTGACTGGTTTTCCAGAAGCAGCAGCATTTGCGCCAGCGAATAGCGATTGGAAAGCTGCTCATACTCCGCAGCAACAGCCCTGTTTACGGTATAGCGGAGCAACAAATCCACTTTATCAAAGGCCAGCGCATAGAGATACAGTGGCTCTTTCAGGCGGGGATTTTCTGTCATGCAATCTGCCAGCTTATGGACACTTGCCGTCTGAACCCCGGAAAGCTCTACCACATACTGCTTCAAAAAGCCTTCAAATGTCAGCTTTCTCACGGTCTCCACCTCTCCACATACTCCTGATAACGGATATAAAAATCTCGATACCACCAGTCGTTCAAAATGCTGGCTCTCAGCTCATCCTCATCGGTTGCAAGGTGTTCCAGCAAATTCCAGTCCAAAGAGTTCCGCACAGCCTCGCTCTCCACGTCCGCCTTGTCGGTGTCGCGGAAAGAGCAGAGCTTTGCAATCACCAAATCCTCCAGACTGGGTGTGTAGAACTGTACCT
>OOBK01001114.1_pt1 | contig 15666 bp, 10 predicted proteins | sample 1671541 | NCBI WGS metagenome assembly OOBK01 (sample SAMN06348167, study PRJEB24527) | human gut metagenome | biome: human gut; feature: ankylosing spondylitis patient; material: feces | host: Homo sapiens | place: China | collected 2015-10 | reverse complement strand
GCCTGCTGCTGGGCTTCATCACCCGGGAGGGCAGCTCCAACAGCCACACCGCCATCCTCGCCCGCAGCATGAACATCCCCGCCCTCATCCAGTGCAAGGACATCCAGGACGACTGGGACGGCAAGATGGCGGTCGTGGACGGCTACAACGCCTGTGTCTACGTTGACCCCACCCCCGACCTGCTCAAGAGTCTGAAAAAGCGCCAGCAGGAAGACCAGAAAAAGCAGGCACTGCTGCAGGAGCTGAAGGGCAAGCCCAACACCACCCTCGACGGCAAGACCATCAACGTCTTTGCCAACATCGGCGGCATGAGCGACGTGGGCGCTGTGCAGCAGAACGACGCCGGCGGCGTCGGCCTCTTCCGCACCGAGTTCGTCTACCTCAACTGCAAGGACTTCCCGACGGAGGACTACCAGTTCGAGGCATACAAGCAGGTGCTCGAGAGCCTTGCACCCCGCAAGGTGGTCGTCCGCACCTGCGACATCGGCGCAGACAAGACCGTGGACTACATGAAGCTCGACCACGAGGAAAACCCCGCGCTGGGCTACCGCGCCATCCGCATCTGCCTGACCCGGAAGGACTTCTTCAAGACCCAGCTGCGCGCTCTGCTCCGCGCTTCCGCTTACGGCAACATGAGCATCATGTTCCCCATGATTACCAGTCTGCGGGAGCTGCAGGACGCCAAGGCCGTGCTGGACGAGTGCCGCGCGGAACTGCGGGCTGAGGGCAAGAAGTTCGACGAGAAGCTGGAGGTCGGCACCATGATCGAGACGCCCGCCGCTGTCCTCATCGCCGACGAGCTGGCCGAAGAGTGCGACTTCTTCTCCATCGGTACTAACGATCTGACCCAGTACACCTGCGCTCTGGACCGCCAGAACGCAAAGCTGGAGCCCTTCTTCAACCCGCACCACCCCGCTGTGCTCCGGGCCATCAAGATGACCATCGACGCGGGCCACCGCCACGGCATCTGGGTGGGCATCTGCGGCGAGCTGGGCGCAGACACCGCCCTCACCGAGACCTTCCTGCGGATGGGCGTGGACGAGCTGTCCATGAACGCCAAGAGCGTGCTGCCCGTGCGCAAGATCATCCGCAGCATCGATTTGAGCAAGCCTTCCGATAAGTAAGGAGCGCTTGACCCCAAAAACTCCGCCCCCGGCAGGGAACTTCCCCGCCGGGGGCTTTGCATACCCGAAAAATTTTACCAAAATACTTCAAAACCATAAAGTGCAGTGCTATACTGGTAGCATCAAAACACCTGCTGAGAGGGAATTTTATGACACAACTGCTCATCCGCCTGTTCGTCCGGCACCCGGACGATACGAAGAACGCCGCCGTCCGCACGGCCTACGGCAATCTGGCCAGCCTCGTGGGCATGGCCTGCAATCTCCTGCTCTGTCTGGGCAAGCTGGCGGCGGGGACGCTGTTCGGCTCCATCGCCATCATGGCCGATGCTCTGAACAACCTCTCGGACGCCTCGTCCAACGTGGTGAGCCTCGTGGGCTTCCGTCTGGCGGCCAAAGGTCCGGACGAAAAGCACCCCTACGGCCACGCCCGGTATGAGTATCTGGCGGGCCTCGTGGTCTGCGTCACCATCCTCGCCATCGGGCTTTCGCTGCTGAAAGAATCTGTGCTCAAAGTGCTGCATCCGACGGCAGTGGTGTTCAGCTGGCTCAGTGTGGGGGTGCTGGCGGCGTCCATCGGCGTCAAGCTCTGGATGAGCCGCTTCAATAAGACCATCGGCCAGCGCATCAACTCCGAGACTCTGATGGCCACCGCCGCCGACAGCCGGAACGACGTGCTGACCACCAGCGCCGTGCTCCTGTCCACCGTCCTCTCCCACCTGACGGGCTGGGACGTGCTGGACGGCCTCATGGGCGTGGCAGTGGCGGCGTTCATCCTCTGGTCGGGTTGGGGGCTTATGATGGACACCCTCAGCCCCCTGCTGGGCGAAAGCCCCTCGCCGGAGCTGGTGGAGCACATCGAGCACACCGTCATGAGCTACCCGGAGGTGCTGGGCGTCCACGATCTGATGGTCCACGACTACGGCCCGGGGCATCAGTTCGCCTCGCTCCACATCGAGTTTCCCGCCGAGGCCGACCCGCTGGAAGCCCACGACATCATCGACAACATCGAGCGGGATTTTCTGAAAAAAGACCACTTACAGGTCACCATCCACTACGACCCCATCGTGACGTCGGACGCCGCCGTAGGCGTCCTGCGGAGCCGTTTGATGGAAAAAGCCCGCCAGATGGACCCTCGTCTGTCCATCCATGACCTGCGCATCGTGCCGGGGGACAGCCACACCAACGTGCTGTTCGACCTCGTGTTCCCGGCGGGCTACACCGGCGACAAGGACGCGCGGCTGGCCGAGATGTGCAATTTCGTCAAGGAGCAGGATCCGGGATACTGCTGTATGGTGAAGGTGGAGCAGAGCTATGCCTCCGCTCTGCCGGAAGAGGATCAATAAGAAAAAGAGGGAAAGTATTATGCTGAACGAGACTTACCGCGCCATGCTGGACCACAAGAGCGTCATCCGCGAGACTTTCATGTACGGCAAACAGCGCGCCGCCGAGATAGGCTATGAGAACGTGTTCGACTACTCGCTGGGCAACCCCAGCGTCCCCTGCCCGGACAAGTTCACCAAAGCCATGCAGACCCTGCTGGCCGAGGAAGAGCCTGTCGCCCTCCACGGCTACTGCCCCAGTCAGGGCGACCCGGGCTTCCGCACCGCCGTGGCGGCCCATCTGGCAAAGACTTTCGGCCTGCCTTATGAGCAGAAGGATATTTTCCCCACCACCGGTGCGGCGGGCGCTATCGCCCACGCCATCCGCGCTGTGACAAAGCCCGGCGACGAGGTGCTGACCTTCGCCCCCTACTTCCCCGAGTACGGCCCCTATGTGGAGGGGACCGGCGCTGTGCTCAAGGTCGTGCCGCCTCAGGCACCGGCGTTCCAGCCGAATCTCGACGCCTTTGAAGAGATGCTGACCGAGAACGTCACCTGCGTCCTCATCAACACCCCGAACAACCCCACCGGCGTCGTCTACTCCGCCGAGACCCTGAGCCGTCTGGCCGACATCCTGACCGAAAAGAGCAAAGTTTTCGGCCACAACATCTTCCTCGTCAGCGACGAGCCCTACCGTGACATCGCCTTCGACGGCAAAAAGGTGCCTTACCCGGCAGCGTTCTACCCCCACACCCTGACCTGCTTCTCCTTTTCCAAGAGCCTGAGCCTGCCCGGCGAACGTCTGGGCTATGTGGCCGTCCGGCCCGGCTGCGAGGGCGAAGACGTGCTGGTGGACATGATGGCTCAGATCTCCCGCTTCACCGGCCACAACTGCCCGCCCAGCATCATCCAGAAAGCCACTGCCGAGTGCCTCGACGTCACCAGTGATCTGTCCGTCTACGAGACGAACATGGACCTGCTGTACGATAAGCTCACCGAGCTGGGCTTTGAGGTGGAGCGCCCCGGCGGTACATTTTATATCTTCCCGAAGGCGCTGGAAGAGGACGCCAACGCCTTCTGCCTCAAGGCCCGGGAGTTCGATCTGCTGCTGGTCCCCAGCGACACCTTCGGCGTCAAGGGCTATGTCCGCTTTGCCTACTGCATCGACACCGAGAAGGTGAAGCGCAGTCTGCCCGCACTGGAAAAGCTGACCGCAGCCTATAAAACCTCTCAGTCTCGCTGACGCTCGCCGGCTCTTCTAAAAGGAGAGCCAAATCGGACTAGCTTATGAAAAAGAGGTACTAAAATGCATCCGCTCCCCGAATATCCCCGCCCGAGTATGCGCCGGGACAGCTACGTCAACCTGAACGGCCCGTGGGACTACGCCATCACCCAGAGCTCGGAGTTCCCAGCAAAGTGGGACGGCGCTATCCTCGTACCCTATTCGCCCGAGGCGAAAGCCTCCGGTGTGGGCCGGACGTTGCAGCCCGGCCAGTGGCTCCACTACCACCGTACCTTCACGCCCCCGGCGGGCGAGGGCGGGCGCGTCCTGCTCCACTTCGGGGCTGTGGACTACGCCTGCGCGGTGGAGGTCAATGGCCGTCTGGCCGGGGGACACCGGGGCGGCTACTGGCCCTTTGCGCTGGACATCACCGACCTGCTCCGCCCGCAGGGCCATAACACCCTCTGGGTGGCCGTGCAGGACCCCACCGGCACCGGCACGCAGGCGAGAGGCAAGCAGACCCTCAGGCCCGGCGGGATGTTCTACCCGGCCCAAAGCGGCATCTGGCAGACGGTGTGGCTGGAGCGGGTGCCGGAAAATTACATTGATACGTTGACCGTTATCCCGGACTACGACGCCCGGACGGTGACGGTGAAAGCCCACACTGCAAAGCCCGGCGGCGCGGTGAACCTCTGGGCCGTGGTGCGGGCCGGCGGCGTGACCATCGCCGAGGACTGGGGCAGCGACGAGGCCGACCGGGACGGCGAAGTGACCCTGAACATCGCCGAAGAGCATTTCTTCCCGTGGAGCCCCGACAGCCCCTTCCTCTATGATTTGACGGTCGGCACGACCCAGGGCGAAGAAAATGACTTCGACACCGTCCACAGCTATTTCGCCCTCCGCAAGTGGGAGTGCAAAGAGGATGCAAAGGGCATCCGGCGGTTTTTCCTCAATGACAAGCCCATCCTGCTCAACGGCCTGCTGGACCAGGGCTATTGGCCCGATGGCCTCTACACCCCGCCCTCCGACGCCGCCGTGGAGCACGAACTGCACACCGTGCGGGAGCTGGGCTTCAACCTGCTGCGCAAGCACGCCAAGATCGAGCCGGAGCGCTGGTACTACCACTGCGATAAACTGGGCATCATCGTCTGGCAGGATATGGTCAACGGCGGCGGGGCCTACCCGATGTGGTACGTCACCTACCTGACCAACGCCTTACAGCCCTTGATGCGCCATGCCCCGGACGGGAAGCTGCTGTGGGGCTTTCTGGGCCGGGGCAGCGCCCACAGCCGGGAGGAGTACGCCCGGGAGCTGGCCGACACGGTAGCCGCGCTGGGTCGGCACCCCTGCATCGGGTGCTGGGTGCCGTTCAACGAGGGGTGGGGGCAGTTCGACGCGCGGAAAGCCACCGAGACCCTCCGCGCCCTCGACCCGTCCCGTCCGGTGGACGAGGCCAGCGGCTGGTTCGACCGGGGCGGGGGAAATGTGCATTCCATCCACAACTACTTCTATCCGCTCCGCATCCGCCCGAATATGCGCACGGTGGCCCTCAGCGAGTACGGCGGCATTGCATGGCCCATGCCCGGCCATGAGCCGCCCCGGAAGACCTACGGCTACGGCACGGCCAGAAGCCGGGCAGAGCTGACGGAGCGCTACTGCGATCTGCAGCGCAAGACGGTGCTCCCGCAGCTGAAAAAGGGCCTCTCGGCGCTGGTGTACACCCAGCTGACCGATGTGGAGGACGAGGTGAACGGCCTGTTCACCTACGACCGCACGGCCATCAAACCCGATGCCGCCGCCGTCCGCGCCGTCAACGAGGCGCTGGAGGCGGAGTTTGAAAAGGCAGTAAAAGCATGAACGGGCTTTCGGCCATTTTCCCCTGTGCAGGTAGAGCTTTTGCCCTTGTTATAAAGGTAAAGCAAAGGGCAGCTTTTGGGGATCTTTGGCACAAATTTTAGCACGAATGCACATTTAACGGGCAGTTTGCTATTTTTCACGGCTCCCGATTGGACAAAATGCCGAAAACAATACCGTATCTTGACAATCTTGTGAAAATGCACTATACTGAACCCATCGAGACAGACCACGAAGTTCTTGTAGTGGTTTGCCGAAATAAAAAATATTTTTTATTGGAGGAATATCACTATGAAAATGTTCAAGAAGATCATGGCTGTTGCTCTGACTGCTGTCATGGCTGTCTCCATGCTGACTGGCTGCGCTGTCACCAATGCCGTCGCTGAGGACAAGGCTGAGAAAGCTCTGGAGAATGCTTGCAAGACTGTGACAGGTGAGACTGTCAACTTCAAGTCCCTCAAAGTTGACAGCAGCGTGACTAGCCCTGTTAAGACTGACATCAAGAATGGCACCATTCAGCTTAAGGACGACGAAACTTATGCAACGACCGTAAAGAGTGGCGATAAGGTCTACACTGTCGTTGTTGTTACCGAGCCCAAGAGCGCTACCAAGATTGAGAACTGGAAGCATCCTGCTGTTAAAGTCCTGGCTGCAGCTATTGCAGAGGGTACGGCTAAGAATACTGAGGGTATCTACCGTGAGGGCACCACCAATAAGACCGCTAAGGTCGATGTCACTGTTGACCTCGAGGGCAAGGATAAAACCGATAACAGCAAGAAGGACACCTACGCTATGTTCGTCTTCGCTGCAAACGACAAGGCTTACAACAAGTAATCTGTCGGTCTAAAACAAAAGTAATTGCAGGCACACGGCCTGTAATGATAAACATTATATGTTCGCGCATGTAGTGATTTATCTCACATAGTCTGGGGGCGAGGTTCCGCAAGGGGCCTCGCCCTTAGGCTTTTTATAGGTGCGGGGCTATTGACATTGGAGAACGATTCCTCTATAATTAGGGTGTAGACCAGTTAAAGATGCATAGACTGGAAAATACTGGGAACTGAAAATGCAAAAACTGCCCGTTTTGAGATGCCGCAGAAGGCGAAAATGACGCCGGAATATAAGAAAAGTGATGCATCTGCATTGCTTTTTAAGGGAACGGATAAAAACGTCGGATTGCATCAGAATGCGTTAGAAAGCGTCGGACTGCCCGCCCCAGCCTGAAAAGGCCGAAGCGGGCGGTCCGTTTTTATCTTTTGTATTCTGTAAGTTCTGGCGCTTGACAATCCGCGTACGACTGCCTATAATAAAGATAAGGAAAGGCGCTATCCGTGCAAACGGCTGGCTCCTCACCAGTTAAGCATTACAAAAGTAATGACCGCCACCGGTTGGAAGCGTTGGGCGGTCATTTCTTTTTGTGCTTTTTCCTTTGTATTCTTGTGCTTGACAATCCGCGCGCGGCTGCCTATAATAAAGATAAGGAAAGGCGCTGACCGTGCAAACGGCTAGCTCCTCACCAGTCAAGCATTACAAAAGTAATGACCGCCACCGGATTGGGAGTCTTGGGCGGTCATTTCTTTTTGTGCTTTTTCCTTTTGCTGCCATAAGAATCATCCTTTTTCCGGTCGTCCATCAGATGTACAACACTTACGAGAAGTGCCAACAGTGCGATGATCGTCTGGAAAAGCAATAGAATTTCCGATGTAGTCATAAGGCATCCCTCCCTTCGCTGTGAGCGTCGGGAGCGGAACTCCAAAAAGTTGCCCCTCCCGCGCTTGCTTTGCTCCGAAGAGCAAGACAGCGAGACCGGTGAGGAGCAATAGCCGCCTGCGTTTGGTTGGACAGCGCCTTTCTGCTAAGAGGATACCATAAAAACCGACAAAAAGCAACGCCGCACGATGCATATCCGCGCGGCGCTGGGAGCAGAATTTGAGAAGGTAGGACAGCTATATTCTTGTGCTTGACAATCCACGTACGGCTGTCTATAATAAAGTTAAGGAAAGGCGCTGGCTGCACAGTGGTCAGCTCCCTCTCTCAGTATCACATTTTGAGAAACATGACCGCCGGAGTTTGGAAGACTATAGGGGCGGTCATTTTTCTTGCCATTTTATTTTTTGATATAGTGTTTTGCGTGATGCATATCCCGAAAAAAGACTTGGGCAATCGTCCAAGTGATTTTGGCAGTGCCAAGGATGACAGTGGCCAGAAGGCCGAGCAGAGCAATAACAGTATTCAAAATTTCCATAGTGGAATCCTCCCTTAGATTTTCATGTAGAAACATTCGAATCGTCAAGAGGATGACAAAAAATTGAACTTCCTCCTGACGCGGCACAATGTGACGCGAGGGAGGGAGCATGACCGCTGCACTTGCAGGACAGCGCCTTTCTGCTAAGAGGATACCATAAAAACCGACAAAAAGCAACGCCGCACGATGCATATCCGCGCGGCGCTGGAAGCGGAATTTGAAAAGCAGTATGATAACAGAAAAGCTCCGGGGACCAACAGTTTCCCGGAGCTTTTGTATTATTTTTGAGGAAAATTACTGCTCGTTCTTGATTTTGGAAGCCGGCATCTTCTTCATGGCGGCAGAATCCAGAGCGTGGGACAGCTGGGCGCCATAAGACTGAATGCTGTCCTGCAGCTCGCCGCTCTTCATGTCGGAGAGGGCCTGTGCGCGGAGGCTGTCCAGCGTGTCAGCGTCCAGCGGGTCGAGACGGACGAGCATCATCAGCGCATAGCTGGAATACTGCACGGCGGCGGCCTCGCCGGGCTTGAGGGCGCGGACAGCGTCGGCGGTGCCTTCCTCGGAGAAGGTGGCATCGATGTTGTCAGAACCCAGCAGAGCAGTGGAGAGAGAAGAAGCGTCGGAAGAGGGTTCGCCATCCAGCACCGCGTAGATGTCGGGCAGGGCAGCGGCGACGGCGGTGCTGAAAGCGGAGGTCTGGGCGCTGGCTCCATCGGGGGTGGCAGCGTTGTAGCTCTCGGCGGCGGTCTGGGCCAGCTCAAGCATCTGGGCGCTCTGATCGTCATCAGCAAAAGCGAAGGTGCTGGTGTTGTAGAGCGGCACGACCACATAGCGGATGTAGACCATCTCGTCCTCGAGGTGGCTGGTCAGCTCTGCGTCGGAGACGGGAGTCTCGCCGTCGGTGCCGTAGCACTTCTCGAGCAGGTCGTTGCTCTTGATGAGGATGCGCTCGAACCGCTTGAGGGTGTCGAGGCCGATGCCGTTGGCCTTATAGAGGTCGCCGTTCTGCTCCATCAGCTGGGAGGCGTAGCTGTCGGCCTGCGTCTCCTCGTCGGGGGTCAACACGCCGCCCAGCTCATCGAAACGGGTCTCGATGGCGGCGTAGGACTCGAGGTTCTCGAGGGTCTTCTGGGCCACATAGTCGCTGACCACGGCGGTCTCGCCGGTGGTGTCATCGACGGTGATGGTGGCCTTGAGGAAGCTGGACACCTTGGTGGCGTCCTGGTCATCGGAAGCGAGGTCGGCGGCGGTCTGGTAGGCATCGAACTGGGCCAGCAAATAGAGGCCGGAAGAGATGTCCACCTCACCGATGGTGCCTACGGAATCCGGGGTGGAGAGGCTGCAGCCCACGAGGCCGACGGCCAGAGCGAGGGCGCAGACGAGCGCGATGAGTTTCTTTTTCATAAGTGTACTCCTAGTGAATTTATTTTTTGCCGGTGTTTTCCTCCGGCGGGGCGGCAAGGATGTCTGCCATCGCCTTGAGGATGCTTTGCAGCAGTTCCAGCGGCTTTTCGTCGGGTTGGAGAGTCACCGAGAGGTAGGGCTTGGTGCCGGCTCCTGCCGTCACCCGGCCATTGAAAGCGATGAGCAGGCCGCGAATCATGGCCACATCCAGCGTCTCCACCTGTAACAGCAGAGTGTCCTTTTTCTGGGTGACTTCGTAGACGCCCACAGCGGTGGCCTGTACGCGCACCAGCGAGACGTTCACGAGGTCGCTGACAGAGGGCGGCGGGTCGCCGTAGCGGTCGATGAGTTCGTCCAGCACGTCGGCGGCGTCTTCGGGGGTCTGGATGGCGGCGATGCGCTTGTAGGCTTCGATGCGGCCCGGGCCGTCGGCAATATACTTTTCCGGGATGAAGGCGTCCACCCGCAGGTCCACGAGGCATTCGCTCTTGTCGCGCTGGATGGGCTCACCCTTGGCCCGGGCGATGGCCTGACCCAGCATCTTGACATAGAGGTCATAGCCGACAGCCTCCATGTGGCCGTGCTGGCTGTGGCCCAGCAGACTGCCTGCGCCGCGAATTTGTAAGTCGCGCATGGCGATGCGGAAGCCGGAGCCGAAGGCCGTGAACTCCCGGATGGCGGAAAGCCGCTTCTGGGCGATGTCGGTGAGGGTCTTGTCCCGCCGGAAGGTGAAGTAGGCGTAGGCTTTCCGGCCCGAGCGGCCTACGCGGCCCCGGATCTGGTACAGCTGGGCCAGACCCATCCGGTCGGCGTCCTCGATGATGAGGGTGTTGCAGTTGCGCACGTCAATGCCCGTCTCGATGAGGGTGGTGCAGACGAGGATGTCTATCTCGCCGTTCAGCAGATGCTGCCAGACAGGGTTCAGCTCTTCCTCGGTCATCTTGCCGTGGGCGATGCCCACCCGCGCCCCGGGTACCATCTGGCTGACATGGGCGGCACAGGACTCGATGTTGTCCACCCGGTTGTGCAGGTAGTAGACCTGACCGCCCCGGGCCAGCTCCTTCTTCATGGCTTCGGCGAGGATGACGTCATTGTATTCCAACACGAATGTCTCCACCGGCTGGCGCTCGATGGGCGGCTGCTCGATGGTGGAGAGGTCGCGGATGCCGCTCATGGCCATGTTCAGGGTGCGGGGGATGGGGGTGGCCGAGAGGGTCAGCATGTCCACGCCGATAAAGTTCTCTTTCAGCTTCTCCTTGTGCTTGACGCCGAAACGCTGCTCCTCGTCGATGATGACAAGGCCCAGGTCGTGGAACCGGACGTCCTTGGAGAGCAGGCGGTGGGTGCCGATGACGATGTCCACGCTGCCGGCCTGCAGGCCCCTCAGGGTCTCTTTCTGCTGTTTGGCGGTGCGGAAGCGGGAGAGCAGCCCGACTTTCACCGGGAACGCCTCCATGCGGGAGATGATGCTGTTGTAGTGCTGCCACGCCAGCAGGGTGGTGGGGGCCAGAATGGCGCACTGCTTGCCGCCCATGACGCACTTGAAGGCCGCGCGGAAGGCGACCTCTGTTTTGCCGACGCCCACGTCGCCGCAGAGCAGGCGGTCCATAGGCCAGCCCTTTTCCATGTCCTTCTTGATCTCGGCGGTGGCGGTGAGCTGGTCGTCCGTCTCGTCGTACTCGAAGCGGGACTCGAAATCGCTCTGCCAATCACCGTCGGCGGGGAAGGCGTAGCCTGTGGCCTGACGGCGGCGGGCGTAGAGCTCGATAAGCTCCTGCGCCATCTCTTCGGTGGCCTTTTTGACCTTGGCGCGGGTGCGCTGCCACTCGGTGCCGCCCAGCTTTGCAAGCTTCACCTTTTCCTCGTCGCCGGGGGCGGTGTAGCGGCTCAGCAAATCGAGCTGAGTGACCGGCACATACAGCACGTCGGAGCCGGAATACTGGATCTTCAGGTAATCTTTTATCGCGCCCTGCACCTCGAGACGCTGGATGCCCGCATACATACCGATGCCGTGGCTCTGGTGAACCACATAGTCGCCGGGCTTGATGTCCGAGAGGCTGGACAGGGCGTTTTTGTTCTTCTTGCGCTTTTTGTTCTCGGCGGCCTCGTCGTCCAGACCGTGACGCCGGGACGAGACGACCGCCACGCGGGCGAACGGGAAGGTGCAGCCCGCCGTGAGGTGGCCGGGCAGTACCTGAACCAGACCTTTCGCGGGCCGGACGTCCCGGCTCATGCTGACGGCATAGCCCTTGTCAGCCAAATCGCGGGTAAGGGCCGCTGCGCCCTTGGGCGTGCCGGCGAAAAGGGTCACGGCGTACCCCTGCTGGACCAGCGGGTCGAGGTCTTCCCGCAGGGAAGCGAGGTCACCACCCCAGTTGGGGGCCGCGAACGCCTCGGCGTTGATGAGGTCTTTCAGTTTGAACTCGTTCATGCCGCGCAGGAAGTTCTCGCAGAGCAGGGTGCTCTGGTTCTGCGCCGCAATGGCGAGGTCGTCCATCGTCTGGTAGAGCACATCGAGGCCGGGGCAGATGACGCCCTCCTCGAGCAGGCCGGTCAGCTCTTCGCTGCGGCGGAACTCGGTGGCCTTCTGGGCGTCCCGGATGCCGCCCACCTCGTCGAGGATGAAGATAGGGCTGCTCAGGTGGTCCAGCAGGGTGGCGGGCGTTTCGTACCGCAGACCGTAGTATTTGTCCATGGCCTCGGGCATGACGCCGCTGTCCAGCTGGGCAAGGTCAGCTTCCATGGCCTTTTCGAGGGCGGTGCGGCGCTTGCCGCGGGCTTTCTTCTGGGCGGCGCGGAGGGCCTCCGCCGTGTCGGCGGTGCTGCCGAACAGCACCTCACGGGCGGGGGAAAGATAGATTTTTTCCAGCGCACCGTCCCGCCGCTGGGTGAGCAGGTCGAAGGAGGCGAGAGAGTCTATCTCGTCGTCCCAGTACTCCACACGGGCGGGCTGGCGCATATCGGGGGCGTAGATGTCCACGATGTCGCCCCGGACGCTGAACTGTCCCGGGCCGTCCACCTGACTTCGCCGCACGTATCCGGCGGCGAAGAGCCGCTCCACCAGCGCTTCGCGGTTGTAGACCATGCCGGGCTTGAGGGTGAGGGTGTTCTTCTGGAACTCATCCTGCGGCACAGTGTATTGGAGCAGGGCTTCGGCGGGGACGCAGACGGCATTCAGCCGTCCGCCCGCCAGTGCGCCCAGCACCGACAGACGCCGGTACTCGTACTCGCGGCCCGCGCCCTCGACGGGACGGAGCATGAAGTCCCGGGGCGGGAACACCGCCGCCGAGAGCCCCAGCGTCTTGAGGTCGTCGGCAAAATGGGTGGCCTCGGCCTCGCCGGGCGTGACGACGCAGAGGATGCGGCCCGTGTCCTTCTGGAGCGCGGCGTAGAGCAATGCCCGGCCTGCCGGAGGCAGGCCGAACAGCGCCGCCGGGCCGGGGGAGGCGAGGCTGGCCGCTATCTTCTGGTATTCAGGGGTGTTTTTCAGGAGCGCTTCGTACATGGTGGACCTCCTTTCTGGTGGGGTTAAACCTCTCCGTCACGGCTGACGCCGTGCCACTGCCCGGGTTGCGGCTCCCGGCATCTGCTTCGGCCCTTGGTGCGGGCCTCGCATCCTGCTGGCCGCGGCCCCAACAACGACTCCCTGTTTCCGCCGCTGGCGGCGGTCGTCGTTGTTGCTCCTATCGAGGGGAGGCTTTGGCATACCGGAAAACTTTACCTCTTCGCCAGAGGCTCCCCTCGGTAGGGGAGCTGTCGAGCGAAGCGAGACTGAGAGGTTGCGTCAAGCGGAGCCTTACCCGTTATACTTGCTCTGCGCCAGACCCAGCTTGCCGTCCATGATGAGCTTTGCGGCGGCTGCGATGTCGGGGCAGCGGTCGGCGAGGGCCTTGGCGTCGTCGGGCGGGAACTTGCCCAGCACCCAGTCGGCCAAATCGTAGTCCGGGCGGGGCTTTGCGCCCACGCCGATGCGGATGCGGGGAAAGTTCTCGCCGCCGAGGCGGGCGATGATGCTCTTGAGGCCGTTGTGGCCGCCCGCAGAGCCGGAGGGCCGGATGCGCAGTTTGCCGGGGTTCTGGGTGATGTCGTCGCACAGGACGATGACGTGGTCGGCAGGGATCTTGAAGAAGCCCGCCAGAGGGCCGATGGAGTCGCCCGAGAGGTTCATATAAGTCAGGGGCTTCAGGAGCACGACCTTGTGGCCGTCCACCTCGCCCTGCCCCCACAGACCCTGAAACTTGGTCTTGGAGACGGAGATACCCCACTTGCCGGCCAGATAGTCCAGCGCGGCAAAGCCTGCGTTGTGACGGGTGCCGTCGTATTTCGGCTCCGGATTGCCGAGGCCGGCAATGAGCCAGATGTCATTGGTATTCATACTGTATTCTGCCTTTTTGTGTCTGAGCTGTTTTTCGAACAGTATATTATTATAACATACGCGCGCGTAAAAAGATACACAAAAAGAGCAAAAAAGCCGCCGTGCGGGCGGCACGGCGGCGTGGGGAGCGGGGGTCAGCCCTGCTCTTTTTCGAGTTTCTGCTTCTTTATAATGTACGCCTCCATCTTCGGCTCAGCCCAGCCGTCGAGGTTGGTCTGACGCTCCCGGGCGATGCCAAGAGCCTGCGGGGGGACGTCCTTGGTGATGGTGCTGCCGGCGGCGGTGTAGGCCCCGTCGCCGATGGTGACGGGGGCGACAAGGTTGGTGTTGCAGCCGATGAAGCAGTAGTCGCCGATCTGAGTGCGGAACTTGTCCTTGCCGTCGTAGTTGCAGGTGACGGTGCCGCAGCCGAAATTACAGTACTTGCCTACATCGCTGTCGCCGATGTAGGTCAGGTGGCTGACGGTGTTGCCCCGGGCAAAGTTGGAGTTCTTCGTCTCGACATAAGCGCCCAGATGCACACCGTAGCCGGTGACGGTGTTGATGCGCACATGGGTGAAGGGGCCGATGTTGTTGTGGGGGCCGAGGTGGCTGCTGTAGACCTGGCTGGCGTTGACGGTGGTGTCTTCGTCCACGGTGCTGTCCTCGATGAGGGTGTTGGGGCCGATGACACAGCCTGCGCCGATGGTGGTCTTGCCGCGCAGGATGGTGCCTGCAAGGATGACGGCTCCCGGAGCAATGACTACTTCAGAGCCGATCTCCACATTGCGGCTGCGGATGTCCACGCCGTTTGCGATGTGGCGCAGCAGCACCTCTTCGCGCTGGGCCTCGGCAGCGTCGAGTTTTGCCTTTGCGGCAGCCAGTGCGGATGTGTCAATGTTTTGCATAAATAAAAAAACCTCCTCCCAAAACGGCCCCCGCAGCGGCGGCGGAGCCCCTGCGGAGAAGGGTTTTGTTGTATCCAAGAAAGAACAAACTCGGGAGCAATCACCCCGGAAAAACAGGGCAAAGGGTTTGATGGATGGAAAGTTGTATCCATCGCCCTAAAAATGGCTTAAAACCTTAAAAAACCTCTCGAAATCTTTCCCATTTTATATTACCGAAAAAGTAAGTAAAATGCAAGAGTTTGCACAAAAAATATCAAACAAATTCGGTGATTTGCCCGATGGAATAGACGTGAAATTCTGGTATAATAGTTTAGCATTCACAGAGAAATGTTTATCGTATGACAAGACAGAGCATCGATAAGACCGCCGGAGCATCGCGCCGGGGGCCATCATTTGGGAGGTAAACACGCATGAGCAAAAAGTATCTGTACTACTTCAGCGAAGGCAACGATGCCTTTGGCGGCGACAAGGTCACCATGAAGAACATTCTGGGCGGCAAGGGCGCTGGTCTGGCTGAGATGACTGCAGCCGGTATGCCGGTGCCGCAGGGCTTCACCATCACCACCGAGGCCTGCACCCAGTATTACGCAGACGGCCGTCAGATCAACGACGAGATCACCGCTGACATCTTCGAGCACGTCAAGGGCCTCGAGAAGATCACCGGCAAGACCTTCGGCGACAACGAGAACCCGCTGCTGGTCTCCGTCCGTTCCGGCGCACGTCAGTCCATGCCCGGCATGATGGACACCATCCTGAACCTCGGCCTGAACGATGAGGCTGTCGAGGGTCTGGCCAAGAAGACCAATAACGCCCGTTTCGCATACGACTGCTACCGCCGCTTCGTGCAGATGTTCGCCGACGTCGTCATGATGGTCCCGAAGAGCCTGTTCGAGGTCGAGATCGATAAGATGAAGGAAGCCAAGGGCGTCAAGAACGACGTTGACCTGACTGCTGACGACCTGAAGGAACTGGTCGGCACCTTCAAGAAGATCTATGAGGACAACGAGGGCAGACCCTTCCCCCAGGACCCCAAGGATCAGCTGATCGAAGCTGTCAAGGCTGTCTTCCGCAGCTGGGACAACCCCCGTGCAAACGTCTATCGTAAGATGAACGAGATCCCCTACGAGTGGGGTACCGCTGTCAACGTCCAGCAGATGGCTTTCGGTAACTCCGGCGACCGCTCCGGCACCGGCGTTGCATTCACCCGTGACCCCGCCACCGGCGCTAAGAAGCTGA
>OOBK01001110.1_pt1 | contig 15714 bp, 12 predicted proteins | sample 1671541 | NCBI WGS metagenome assembly OOBK01 (sample SAMN06348167, study PRJEB24527) | human gut metagenome | biome: human gut; feature: ankylosing spondylitis patient; material: feces | host: Homo sapiens | place: China | collected 2015-10 | reverse complement strand
AGTTCCATCAACGTGAATTCCGGGTTATGACGGGTATCAACACCCTCATTACGGAATACACGACCGATCTCGTATACACGTTCAAGTCCGCCGACGATCAGTCTCTTTAAGTATAACTCCAGAGAGATACGCAGTTTTACATCCTCATTTAAGGCATTATAATGTGTCTCAAACGGTCTTGCTGCTGCTCCGCCTGCATTCGATACAAGCATCGGAGTCTCTACTTCCATGAAATCACGGTCAGCTAAGAAGTTACGGATCTCTTTTAAGATCTTGGAACGTTTGATGAATACTTCCTTGCTCTCCTGATTCATGATCAGGTCGATATATCTCTGACGGTAACGCATGTCTGTATCAGTCAGTCCGTGGAACTTCTCTGGAAGGATCTGTAATGATTTTGACAGCAGTGTCATCTCCTCAGCATGGATAGAAATCTCACCTGTTTTGGTACGGAAAGCATATCCCTTTACGCCCCAGATATCGCCGATATCAGATTTCTTGAAATCTTTGTAGATTTCCTCTCCGATATTGTCTCTTGCAACATATACCTGAATACGTCCCTTTAAGTCCTGAATATTGCAGAATGATGCTTTTCCCATCACACGTTTAAACATCATACGGCCGGCGATCGATACCGGTTTGCCTTCCATTGTCTCAAAATTGTCGATGATATCGGTTGAATGATTTGTCACATCATATTTTGTGATGACAAACGGATCTTTTCCGTTTTCCTGCAGTTCATGCAGCTTGTCATAACGTACCTGAAGCAGCTGATTTAAATCCTGCTGGTTATTGTTCTGCTCTGCCATGTTTATCCTCCACTTGTTTTATTCCACGGACAGACATTCTGCCCTTGCGTCATATCTCTTAGTTTGCTCTGTGAATTGAAAGCACTTTGTATGAAAACTCACCTGCCGGTGTCTCAACAGTAACGGTATCACCTACCTTTTTGCCAAGCAGTGCCTTACCAACCGGTGATTCGTTGGAAATCTTATTGTTTAAGCTGTCTGCTTCGGAAGAACCGACGATAACATACTCAATATCTTCATCATATTCGATGTCATGCAGCTTTACAACACTTTCCATTTTAACACGGTCTGTACTCTTATCATTGTCCTGAATGATTTCTGCATTGCTTAAAATTGCTTCAAGCTCTGTAATCTGTGTTTCAATATCTCTCTGTTCGTCCTTGGCTGCATCGTATTCTGCATTTTCAGATAAATCGCCCTGCTCTCTTGCTTCCTTTAACTTCTGGGCAACTTCCTTTCTTCTGACAACCTTTAAGTTCTCCAGTAATGCAACACGTTCTTCGTAACCTTTCTTTGTAAGAAACTGTTTCTCTGCCATTTTCATCTATCCCTTTCTACATTTATAACATTTTAAAACTAGTCATAATATTATAGCCTAATCATATTCATCTGTCAATCAGCTGTATCAAACTTCACTTTGTTTCATCAGCCCCGTGTACCATATCCACCAGTTGTTCCAGTTCTTCAAAATGCTCCACCTGATTGACCCTGCCGCGCAGTGCCGCAGAATGTTTCATACCTGCCGTGTACCATGCAAAATGCTTGCGCATTTCACGGATTCCGGTGTATTCGCCCTTTGCTTCAATGAGCATTTTGGCATGGCGCAGTATCATATCACAGATTTCTTTTGTTGTCGGCGGTGCAAGCACCGTCTTATCTTTTAAATAGCGGCTCACCTGTGAAAATATCCATGGGTTGCCTCTCGCACCGCGTCCAATCATCACGGCATCACAGCCGGTTTCTTCAAACATCCGGATAGCGTCCTGTCCCGTTAAAATGTCACCGTTTCCGATCACCGGAATTTTAACCGTTTCTTTAACCCTGCGGATAACGTCCCAGTCTGCCTTTCCCGAATAATACTGTTCTCTTGTACGCCCGTGTACGGCAACTGCCGCCCCGCCGGACTCCTCAATCACATGGGCAATTTCCGGCGCATTAATGCTTTCATCGTTAAAGCCCGCACGAATTTTAACCGTTACCGGTTTTTGAACGGCTTTTGCCATGGCTTCTACGATTTTTCCGACCAGCACCGGATTTTTCATCAGTGCCGAGCCTTCACCGTTATTGACAACCTTGGGAACCGGGCATCCCATATTTACATCAATAATGTCAAACGGCCGTTCCTCTACACGCTTTGCAATCTCACCCATCACCTCCGGATCTGAGCCAAACAGCTGCAATGCAATCGGGTGTTCGTTCGGTGTTACCTGCATTAATGCTTCTGTATTTTTATTGCCGTATAAAATTGCCTTTGCGCTGACCATTTCCGTATACAAAAGACCGCAGTCCATTTCTTTGCATAACAGACGAAATGGCAGGTCTGTAACGCCTGCCATCGGTGCCAGTACAACAGGATTTTGTATTTCTACATTTCCTATAAACATTCACACTCTCCTATTCGTTATTCTCCAAGGAAAAACACCCGGTAAAACATTTCCATCGACTCTAACAAATCCCGCTTTTCATACTGTAATTTCTTAATCAGCATACCGCAGGCAATGTCATCATAGAGCAGGTCATTTTCATCGGCTTCAGTTTTAAATAACAGCGTGCCGTTTTCGTCAAATTCAAGTGTTAAAATGCCGCCGACTTCCTCGGTAAACAGCACACACATAATTTTTAATTCATTTTTAATATCCTCCGGAAGCTTGTCAAAGGCTTCGTTCAGATAAAACTTTTTCTCATACGCACTGGATGCACAAAGCACTACATTTTCATTAAACATATCCATATAATCCTCTCACTGATACTTCTCCTGCCGATATGACCGCCTGTGTGCCGTCCTCTTTGGTCACAAGCAGTTCCCCATGGCTGTCAATCCCCGCCGCAACACCGGTAAATTCTTCTTTTGCGTCACAAATCCGCACCTGCCTGCCCGCATTGATTAACATTTCATTATAATCCTGCACCAAGCCGCTTAAATCGCCTGTATTTAAAAACTTCTGATAGTATTTTGTAAATTCTTCGGCAAACAGTGCTACAATACGGCTTCGTTTGATATTCTTTCCTGTTTCTACAAAAAGGGACGATGCAGTTTCTTTGATTTCGTCTGCAAATTCCGTTGTGTTGACATTGATTCCGATACCAATCACTACATAGTGGATACAGTCAAGCTCTGCACTCATCTCTGTTAAAATGCCGCAGACTTTCTTTTTATTGATAACGACGTCATTGGGCCACTTAATATGACATTCCACGTCTGCGCCTGTTTCCGCAACTGCCCTGCGGATTGCCATAGTCACTGCCATCGCTGCAACGATTGTAAGCATGGAGGCATTGGCAGGATTAATCTGCGGACGTAACAGCAGTGTCATCCAGATTCCGCTTCCTGACGGAGACACCCATTGTCTGCCCCGCCTGCCCCTGCCGCCGGTCTGGCTTTCCGTAATATAAAGTGTGCCGTCTTTTGCTCCGTTTTCTGCATTTCTTTTGGCTTCATTGTTGGTGGAATCAATTTCCGGCGCATAGACCACTTTTTTTACCGTATCGCCGGGATTTAACTGGCTCTCAATTTCCTCTGCCGTTAAAATGTCCGGATATCCTGTAATCTTATAGCCCTTATTCTGCACCGCCTCAATCGTATAACCTTCTTCTTTTAACTGGTTGATTGCTTTCCATACGGCAGTTCTTGACACCCCCAGCTCATCACATAACATCTGACCGGAAACATATTCATTTGTTGTTCTTAACTGTCTTAATATCTTTGTTTTCATGAATCCCTGCTCCATTAGAATCTTTCATATAGCAGGGCTGCCGCACTAAGAATCTGTCTTTTCTCTCTTAGTACGGCAGCCCATTTTTACGGCTGATGCTTCTGCCGGTTCTTACATCTTACAATACTGCCAGTCCGACTGCTGCACTTACAATCAGCAGAATCACTGCGGCAATTATCAGAAATACTCCCGACAGCCTTTTTTTATTCATAAATGCTTTTATCCCGGATAAGCCGTTGATAAGCGCTCCTGCCAGGAAAACGATCGGAAATAAGATTCCGCTGTTACTGCGCAGAAACAGGATTAAGATAAATAAAATCATAATCACTGCCGTCAGTGCAATCGTTGCATAGTCAATCAGCATTTTAGATTTCCGGTATGCTCCACTCGTGGTATAATACATCTTCTGCTCCGTTTCTTTTTTTGAATTAATAAGCGCCCAGTGTTGCTGCCATTACCGCTTTAATGGTGTGCATTCTGTTTTCCGCTTCATCAAATACAACGGACTGCTCAGATTCAAATACTTCGTCCGTTACTTCCATTTCATCTAAGCCGAACTTGTCATGAATCTGCTTGCCAATCTTAGTCTTTAAATCATGGAAAGACGGCAGGCAGTGCATAAAGATTGCATCCGGTGCTGCATTTTCCATAACTTTCTTATTAATCTGGTACGGTAACAGTGCCTTGATTCGCTCTGCCCATACTTCGTCCGGTTCACCCATGGATACCCATACATCGGTATATAAAACTTCAGCGCCCTTTGTGCCTTCTTCTACGTCTTCTGTCAATGTAATTGAACCGCCGCTTCTCTTTGCCCATGCTTCACACTGTGCTACCAGCTCTTTATCCGGGAAATATTCTTTTGCCGTGCAGGCTGTGAAATGCAGTCCGAGCTTTGCACAGACAATCATCAGGGAATTACCCATGTTGTATCTTGCATCGCCCATATAAACGAACTTCACGCCCTTTAATCTGCCGAGCTTTTCACGGATTGTCAGCATATCCGCAAGCATCTGTGTCGGGTGGTATTCGTTAGTTAAACCGTTCCATACCGGTACAGATGAATATTTTGCCAGTTCTTCCACAATCGTCTGCTCAAATCCTCTGTACTCAATGCCTTCAAACATTGTACAAAGCACTCTTGCCGTATCTGCAATGCTTTCTTTCTTGCCAATCTGGGAACCCTGCGGGTCAAGGTAGGTCACGCCCATGCCTAAATCATGTGCTGCCACTTCAAAGGAACAGCGTGTTCTTGTACTTGTCTTTTCAAAAATGAGTGCTACATTTTTACCGCGCAGCGGCTGTTCTACAATGCCTTTCTTTTTCATATCCTTTAACTTTGCGGATAAATCAATCAAGTACAGAATTTCTTCCGGTGTAAAATCCTTTAATGTTAAAAAATCGCGTCCTGTTAAGTTCATGTGTCCTCCTATCCCCTGCCTGACGACCGGGTTCTCATTTTCTTATTCATTCATTTTATGAACAACGGTATCAATTTCTCCGACAAGCTTATTGATATCTTTGTTAATATCATTGATAAAATCGGACAACTTTCCGACTTCTCCGGCAACCACCGCAAAGCCTCTGCCGTTCTCCCCGGCTCTTGCCGCTTCAATACTCGCATTTAACGCAAGAATCTTCTGCTTTCCGTGAACGGTATTTAGCTGTACCGTCTTTTCCTTAATCCTGTTGACCAGCTCTTCGGCATCCTTTGCGCCTGTACCCAGCTTTCCAATAATCTGTTTATTGTGCTTTTCCATATATTGGGCATTAATATAGTTGTTTAAAACCTGCCCCAGCAGTTCTGCACTGGCACGGATTGCTTCTTCACTGCGTATTGTGACCTTATGTAATGCTGCAATATACCGGTCTTCATTGACACCAATTTCCCTTGCGACCGCACGGAACTTTTCATCGTCCGGTGTTTCGGACAATACCTGTCCGCCAATCACAGAGCCAACCACTTCGTCCCCGATTTTTAACTCGATACCGAAATCAATCAGTCCTGCATGACAGAAATATACGCCCTTGCCTTCCCTGTCGCACTTTTCGCATCGTCTGCACCCTTCCGGACTTTTTCTTGTCAAATCAATACAAAATTCCGTAAAATTATAACACTCGGAAATGTATCTGCCATCAGCACCTACAGCGACTGTCGCAAGTCCCGTAGCTTTCGCCCAGTTGGACATAATCTGTTCAAACTGCTCCATATCACAAAAATCTTTAATATTTATCATATGAATCACCTCACGCACATATCATATTTATTCATATTATATCAAAAAGCTGTAAATATTCAAGCACTGTTTTCCATGAAAATACATGGATTTGTATCTGAAAATTCCAATAATATAAAGAAAACGGTACTTCTGTAGAACTGTATTCATTATTTCTGAATACAGTATACAAAAATACCGTTCCATAAAAACTACTATTATTTAAATGATTAATAGAAGCAATGGCTTCCGATAATCATATAACTGTCATAAGATGAATAATTTGCGATGGAAAGCGAACGGAAAAATGTATAATTTCCTACATTGTTCACACCGGATAAAGCTTCCTTTGCTGCCTGGATACATGCCTGGTTCGGACCGCTTGACAATCTGGCTGCAAATTTTGCGGATGGATTGCCGTTGCCGTCTGATACACCTGAAAACTGCTTTGGTGCATAAATTACTGATGTAATGGAGCTGCCCCACTTGCCGCTCTTTACACGATTTAAAACAACATTTGCAACTGCAAGCTTTCCTTCATAGCTTTCGCTTCCTGCTTCCCAGTCTATGATGCATGCCAGAAGCCACACTTCCTCGTCGGATGCATCCACAGAAGAACCGTATGTCGTGCCGACACTTGAAAGCGCCTGCTTTTTCTTGGCTGCTTCCTCCTCTGCTTTTCTTGCAGCTTCTTCTGCTGCAATCCGTTCTGCTTCTTCTCTCGCCTCTTTTTCTTCTGCTTCTTCGAGCGTATAACCGGCAACAAGCTCCTTGTCCTGTTCTTCACTCTCCTGCATTACTGCCTGGGCTTCCTGTCCGAAACATAACTGCGCATTTTTTACATAGCCTGTAACATTTCCGGAAGTAATCTTTGTCCATTCTGTACCTGTTTCATCCACATATACTAAAGAATAGTCATATAATCTTCCGACTGTTTCGGCATCTTCGTCAGCACCTGCTTTGACTTCAATATAAGAATCGGTTAAAGCAACGGCTTCTGCTGCGTAATCTTGCGCGCCTGCAAAATTGGTTTCATATACTGTTTCGTAACCTGCTGCAACAATATCGGATACCTTTTCTACGTAAGATACCTGAATATTTGATGTATTATTCTGTTCTGTACTTTGCTGCTGCTCATAGGTAGTTTGTGCGTCGGCTACTACTGGCACTACTGGCATAAGACACATCACCATTGCTACTCCAGCGTACTTCGCCGCTATGCTACTTCTAAGTTTCATAAAGTTTTTCCTTTCCGGTGTCCTTTCCGACACCTGACAAAATGTTACAGAATTGTTACATTTTGTTACGAAAGTATAATACCAAAGTTACACTTATTTGTCAAATCCGTTACAAAACCGCATAAATTCTAGGGTTTCCGTTTATCCCCCGACAGTTTCATTGATTTTTTTATAAAAAATTTAATTTTACAAACCGCCTTTTTAGAAATCCGCCTGTCTTTTATCAAGATTTTGGCACTGTCCATGAGGTCGTTTTAACCGCATAAGCGGTATATACCGCAAGTGCGCACTAAAAAAGGGACACAGATAACTATATCCATATCCCTTCAAAATTATTACAAATTTGTTAAAAAAAGTTACAATTCTTAATTACAACACGTTATAAATCCATTTTCTACCTGACCCCTGTCCGGCGCTGGCGGACTGCTTCAAATGTAAGAATCGTACAGGCTACTGCTGCATTAAAAGACTCGACCTGCCCCTGCATCGGAATCCTTACAAGTACATCTGCCGCATCAGACGAAGCTTTTGTCAATCCGTTGGCTTCGTTTCCTATCAGAAATGCACTGGAGCCGGTATAATCCGGATGTGTGTATTCACAGTTTCCATCCAGATGCGCCGCATAGAGCCGCACACCTGCCTGCTTTAAATCCGCAAGCTGCTGTGTAAAATCTTTTGCATAAAAGAACGGAACCCTATAGACAGAACCCATTGTGGAGCGGATAGTCTTTGGATTGTAAATATCCACGGTGTTCGGACTTAAAATCACGCCGGTCACGCCCGCACCCTCTGCCATTCGCACAATCGTTCCCAGATTTCCGGGGTCCTGTAAATTTTCAACAAGCAGAAGCAGCGGTTTATCTTTCATCATATCCTGCACCGTATATTGTGCCATTTTTACAATGGCAAGCGCCCCCTGCGGTGTCTTGGTATCTGACATCTGCGCGAAAACGATGTCGCTGACAAGTTCTGTCTGTTCTTTTGCAAATTTGTTTAAAAACGATACATTTGCCGCTGCAAAGCTTTCCGAAAAATAGACTTTCACCAGTCTGTCCTGTGGTACTTCCGACACCATTTTCATGCCTTCGACCACAAACTGCTTCGTTTCTTTTCTGGTTTTCGCCTTTTTTTGCAGGGAAACGACTGTTTTTACCTGACTGCTGCTTGTACTTGTAATCATAATTTTTTGTATCCTTATCTGTTATTTTGAAAGCAATGCGCTGATATTAAACTCGTATTCGTCAATATCCTTTGTCATTGCCAGTGCTTCATCGATGTCAAAATCGACAAATTTACCGTCTTTATACGCTACCAGACGGTTACTCTTGCCTTCGCAGAGCAGATCCACCGCATATGCCCCCATTACAGAAGCATAGACTCTGTCCTTGCAGGTCGGTGAACCACCTCGCTGCATGTAGCCTAAAATGGTTGCTCTTGTTTCAATGCCTGTGGCTGCCTCGATTCTTCTTGCCATGCCGGTAGAATGTCCGATACCTTCTGCATTAATAATCAGATGATGCTTCTTTCCGCGCTTTCTTGCTTCTATAATATGGTTAATTAATGCCTGTTCGTCATTGTCATAACGCTCCGGCAGTAAAATGTCTTCCGCACCATTTGCAATGCCACACCACAACGCGATATAACCTGCATTTCTGCCCATAACCTCGATAATACTGCAACGCTCATGGGAAGTCGATGTATCACGGATTTTGTCGATGGCTTCCATTGCCGTATTGATTGCCGTATCAAAACCAATTGTATAATCGGTACAGGCAATATCTAAATCAATTGTTCCCGGAAGTCCGATGGTGTTGACTCCGGCTTCCGCAAGCTTTTGTGCACCTCGGAATGAACCATCGCCGCCGATAACGACAATACCGTCAATCCCGTGCTTTTTGCAGACTTCTGCACCTTTTTTCTGACCTTCCGGTGTCATAAATTCCATACATCTTGCCGTGTAAAGAATTGTACCGCCACGCTGGATGATATCGGCAACACTGCGCTTATCCATATCAATAATTTCTTCATTAATTAATCCATTGTATCCCTTCTGGATTCCTTTTACCTTCAGCCCCTTGTTAATTGCCGTTCTTACAACTGCTCTGATTGCCGCATTCATTCCCGGTGCATCACCGCCACTTGTCAAAATACCAATTGTTTTTATCTGTTTTGCCATAAGAACTTCCCCTTCCTTTCTCAATCATCTGTTATATTCCTGCTGTTTTCTATTGTATCTCATAAAAATGTGCATTTCAATATGAATATTCTATGATTTCTGTCAATTTTCCATATAATTTCTAGGTTGTTTCGACATTTTTTTTACCGAACACTTCCCGGAGCTGTGCAACCAGCCCGGCTTCTACTTTGACATTCATGGACGGCGGGAGCTGTTTTTTTAGCTTTTCCTCGGCACAGTAAATGATGACACTATCGTGTCCGTCTGACGGTGCGAGTATCTTTGTCAGTTCCTCCTGCTTTTCCTGATATTCTGCCATATTGGCAAAACGAATCCAGAGCTTCTGCGGCACACTGTCAAAGCTGACAATTTTTTCACAAATAAGTTTTCCATTCTCATCGGCATTGGCACTGACACGTCCAGTTACAAATACTTTATCGCTTGTATCAATGACACTGCGGTAGGTGTTAAAGCTCTGTGGAAAAACAAGTACTTCCACCGTGCCTACAAGGTCTTCAATCGTAAGAAATGCCATGAGCTGTCCGTTTTTGGTCGTTTTTACGGTTTTATCCATAATCATGCCGCCGATTGTAACCCGCGTATTGTCTTTTGCCTTTAATTCGCCGGTTTCCTCGTCCAGTTCAAAATCGGTCGTCATCGCAGAAATGTGCCGTTTCCACATCGCCGCGTATTCATCCAGCGGGTGTCCGCTGACGTAAACGCCCAGAATCTCCTTTTCAAATGCGAGCAGTTCTTCTTTATAATATTCCGCTACGTCCGGCATCTGCACTTCATAAGCCGTCTTTTCTTCCTCAGATACAAAATCAAACAGTGACATCTGACCGGATATGGCATCTTTACTCTGTTTTACGGCATTATCCAGCAATTGCGCATAAACAAACATCATCTGTCTGCGGTTATTGCCAAAGGTGTCAAATGCCCCCGATTTTATGAGATTTTCAATGGTACGCTTATTTAATTCGGAAAACATCCTCGTGATAAAGTCCTGCATGGTCGTAAACGGTGTGTTTTTCCGTTCTTTAATAATGGCTGCAATTGTCGGTCTGCCAAGACTTTTGATTGCAGACAGACCAAATCGGATTGCACCGTTTTCAACGGAAAATCCACGCTCGGACTCATTCACATCGGGCGGTAACAGCCGGATATTCATCTGACGGCAGGCATAAATGTAACCTGCCACTTTTGCCGTATTATCGACTACGGAAGTCATCAGCGCCGCCATAAATTCTACCGGATAATGCGTCTTTAAATAAGCTGTCTGAAAGGATACCACCGCATAGCACGCCGCATGGGATTTGTTAAAGGCGTATTTTGCAAAATCAATCATTTCATCATAAATTTTGCCGGCGATCTTTTCATCAATGCCGTTGTTGACACAGCCCGGCACATTTTCATCAGGATTGCCGTAAATAAAATTTTTCCGCTCTTTTTCCATAACGGAAGCTTTCTTTTTTGACATGGCACGGCGCACTAAATCGCTTCGTCCCCAGGAGTAGCCTGCAAGGTCACGTACAATCTGCATAACCTGTTCCTGATACACGATACAGCCGTAAGTCGGCTTTAATATTGCCTCTAACTGCGGACAGTCATATGTAACCGCATCCGGACTGTTCTTTCCTTTTATATACTGCGGAATAAAGTCCATCGGACCCGGCCGGTACAGTGAAATTCCGGCAATTAAATCTTCGATATTCTGCGGTTTTAATTCCTTCATGAACGACTTCATCCCCGCACTTTCAAGCTGGAAAATGCCGTCACATTTTCCCGTACCGATTAAATCGTAAACCGCCTTATCGCTGTAATCAATCGCTTCAATCGAAAATTCCGGTGTGTGCTTGCGAATAAGCTCCTCCGCATCATGGATTACCGTAAGGGTACGCAGTCCCAGAAAATCCATCTTGAGCAGTCCCAGTTCTTCCAGTGTTGTCATAACAAACTGGGCAACCACCGAACCATCCGAGCCGACTGACAGCGGTACATATTCATCAACCGCTTTCTGACTGATTAAAACGCCCGCCGCGTGCATGGAGGCATGGCGCGGCAGTCCTTCCAGACGTTTACTCTTATCAATTAAATCGCGCACCTGTTCATCGGACTCATAAGCCGCCCGCAAATCCGGATTCATTTTTAACGCTTTATCAATCGTAATTCCAATTTCGCGTGGCACCATTTTAGCAATGGAATCTACCATGGCATACGGCAGGTCCAGTACACGGCCTACATCCTTGATAACGGCACGCGCTGCCATCGTACCGAATGTAACAATCTGCACCACACGGTCTTTTCCGTATTTATCCACAACATAATCAATGACCTCCTGCCGTCTTTCATAACAGAAATCAACATCGATATCGGGCATGGACACACGTTCCGGATTTAAAAAACGTTCAAAAATCAGACTATATTTTATCGGGTCAATATCAGTAATGCCAAGACAGTATGAAACGACACTGCCCGCCGCCGAACCTCGTCCCGGACCTACCGGGATTCCGTTGACACGCGAATAATTGATGTAATCCCATACAATCAGGAAATAATCGACATATCCCATGGTCTGAATAACCGAAAGTTCATATTCCAGACGTTCTTTGATGTTGTAAATCCCCTGTGTGCTGTCAATCTCCCCGTCTGCGTTCATATCCGGGTAACGCTTTGCCAGTCCTTCATAGCATAAATGATTCAGATACGACCATGAATCATATCCTTCCGGCACTTCGTACTTTGGCACTTTTGTCACACCGAACTCAATTTCCACATTACAGCGCTGTGCAATCTTGTACGTATTTTCAATTGCCTGCGGTGCATACGAAAACAGCTCTGCCATTTCTTCCGGCGACTTGCAGTAATACTGCCCGCCCTCGTATCTCATTCTGTTCTCGTCCGTTACCAGCTTACCAGTCTGGATACAGAGTAAAATGTCGTGTGCATCCGCATCTTCTGCATACGTATAGTGGATATCGTTTGTCGCAACCAGTTCGATATTTAATTCTTCCGACATGCGGACTAACTGCTGATTGACATACTGCTGTGTGGAAATGCCGTGGTCCTGCAATTCCAGAAAGAAATTGCCTTTTCCGAAAATGTTCTCATAGCGTTTTGCCGCTTCCATTCCCATCTCATACATACCACGCGCAAGATAGCGCTGCACTTCACCTGCAAGGCACGCACTTAATGCAATAATGCCCTCGTGATACTCGGTCAGCACTTCATAATCTACACGCGGCTTATAATAAAATCCTTCTGTAAAACCCCTTGAAACAATTTTCATCAGATTCTGATAACCGGTATTATTTTCCGCAAGCAGTACCAGATGATAATAGCGGTCTTCAGATTCGCCCGGTGTCTTTTCAAATCTTGAACCTGGCGCTACGTAAACTTCACAACCAAGAATCGGCTTAATACCGGCTTCCTTCGCCGCTTTATAAAAATCAATGACACCATACATGACACCGTGGTCCGTAATCGCAAGGCTGTCCATTCCCAGCTCTTTTGCTCTCTTTGTAATCTCTCCGATTTTACTCGAACCATCCAGCAGTGAATATTCCGTATGGACATGTAAATGTGTAAAATTCATACTAATCCCCATTCCGCAGGCGATTTCTCTTCTGCCATCAAGGCAGCCTGCTCCAGCTTTTGTAATTTATTGTAGCATAAATCAAATAAAATGAGAACTTAAAAAACTATAACACAGACTGACAATCTGCCATAAAGCACTGCCGCCTGTATTTATTTTCTATAAATACAGGCGGCAGTGGAACCTTCCGGCTTATTCAACGCAGCTGTTAAATCCAGCTGTTAAAAATATACAATAGAAAAACCACAATCGGATTGCTGTTATATATGGCAAGCGTGACAGGATTCACTTCTATTTGACCATAGAGCCAGCTTCCTAATCCGGTTGTGCTGATTAAGGATACAAAATATAAAATAATACAGACAGCCATAACACCCTGCACCAGACCGAGTAAAAGTCCCAGAATTCTATTGACACCACCCAGTATCGGAATATGGTTGGCAACAATAAACATACGTTTTACAATTTCCAACAGAATGCTTAATACCAGCACCGTCAAAAAGTATGAAATACCTGTCAATATAAACTGCGTAATATATTCTGCAGCATACTGCGCAATGCCGCTCTCCTGCACAATTTTATTACCTGCCTGTGCCATGTTGTTCTCCAACTGCTCAACCATCTGCTTTGGCAGATAAATCCCCTGATTCTGCAGTACTCCTGCCGTATCTTCTCCGGTATGATCCAGCTGCTCATCTACAGACTGGCTCAAACGGTCATTGATAGTTTTTTCACAGGATTGTTCAATCGAATGATAAATTCCTGTGTGATTTACCATAAAATCTTTGACTCTGGGTGCAAGACCATTCGCCGCAATCAAAATGACAACCCATGCTGCAATGGAATAAAGCACCATAAGAACACCTCTTTGGTATCCACGTACCATATTAAAAAGTACAATTCCAAAAAGTACAAGCACTACTAATGACATTCTTTTCTTTCCTTCCCTAAATATAAATTGATATTATCCCATTTCTTTTACCCTGTCAATCTTTATTTCAAAACGTGCGCTGTCAAGCGTACTGTTAGAAAATCCCCATCAGCAGCTTATTTACTGCTAATGGGGATTTCATATCTGAAACTTTTATGATTTATTGCTCTGTGTTCCGGTCTTCCTCTTTTTCTGTATTCTGTGCCGGAACATCTTTATCCGTCTGCTCTGGTGATGGCTGTTGTGCTTCCGTCTGCTGCGGGTGTTCCCACGGTGCAGGCGGTGCCTGATTGACCGTTGAGGAATAGCTTCCATCTTCATTAAAGGACACGCTTTCTGCCACCTTTTCTGAAATCGTCATATGGCTTGTATCTACCGGTTCAGGAATTCCTTTGACCTTACGGTAAATTTCCATAAACTGCTTTCCGGTAATTGTTTCTTTCTCATACAGATATTTTGCAATCTCGTCTAATACATCGCGGTTTTCAGATAAAAGCTGCTTTGCTTCTGCAAAACACTCTTTTAACAATTCCTTGACTTCATCATCAATCATTGCTGCTGTCTCATCGGAACAGTTCAGTCTTGCACTACCGTCCAAATATTTGCTTTCAACGGTTTCCAGACTCATCAGCCCGAATTTTTCCGACATACCGTACTGGGTAATCATGGCTCTGGCAATCTGTGTTGCCTTTTCGATATCGTTTGACGCACCGGTTGTTACCGTATCAAAAACAACTTCTTCTGCGGCACGTCCACCAAGCAGTGTTACCAGTCTTGTCATCAGTTCGTCCTTTGTCATCAGGTACTTTTCTTCTTCAGGCACCTGCATAACGTAGCCGAGAGAACCCATTGTACGCGGTACAATTGTAATCTTCTGCACCGGCTCGGCATTTTTCTTTAATGCCGTAATCAGCGCATGACCGACTTCATGATATGCAACCGTGCGTTTTTCTTCCTTGCTTAAAATGCGGTCTTTCTTTTCCTTACCGGCAATAACCACTTCCACGGCTTCAAATAAATCCTTCTGGGATACCACTTTTCTGCCGTCCTTGACTGCCGCAATCGCCGCTTCGTTAATCATATTGGCAAGATCCGAACCAACCGCACCGCTCGTTGCAAGTCCGATTGCTTCTAAATCAACGGTATCATCCATTAATACATCTTTGGAGTGAACCTTTAAGGTATCAATTCTGCCCTTTAAATCCGGCTTATCGACAATAATTCTTCTGTCAAAACGTCCCGGTCTTAACAGCGCTTTATCAAGCACTTCCGGCCTGTTCGTTGCGGCAAGGATAAATAAGCCCTTAGAAGAATCAAAACCGTCCATTTCTGCAAGCAGCTGGTTTAATGTCTGCTCACGCTCATCATTGCCGCCGCCATAGCGGGAATCTCTGCTTTTACCGATGGCATCAATTTCATCGATGAAAATGATACACGGTGCCTGCTTCTGTGCTTCCTTAAATAAGTCACGCACACGTGATGCACCGACGCCGACAAACATTTCTACAAAATCAGAACCTGCCAGCGAGAAAAACGGTACATTGGCTTCACCGGCTACCGCCTTTGCAAGCAGGGTTTTACCGGTTCCCGGAGGTCCTACAAGCAGTGCGCCCTTCGGCAGTTTTGCACCGATACTTGCGTATTTATCCGGATTGTGCAGGAAATCGACGATTTCTGTCAGAGACTCTTTGGCTTCATCCTGTCCCGCTACATCTTTAAATGTCACGCCGGTCTGCTTCTGTACATAGACCTTGGCTGTATTCTTGCCGACACCCATGCCGCCCATCATACCGCCGCCTTTGGATATTCTTCTGTA
>OOBK01001095.1_pt1 | contig 15864 bp, 11 predicted proteins | sample 1671541 | NCBI WGS metagenome assembly OOBK01 (sample SAMN06348167, study PRJEB24527) | human gut metagenome | biome: human gut; feature: ankylosing spondylitis patient; material: feces | host: Homo sapiens | place: China | collected 2015-10 | reverse complement strand
ATAGAAGACGATTTCTCGCAGCGACTAAAGTCGCAAATATAGGGTATCGGTTCTCTTCTCGGGCGTCTGTTCTTAATGAATTAAATAGAAATATAGTTGAATTGCTACCCGTTGTTTGATAGAATATTTATGGTTATAGCATAATGAGTCAGTGTGTGCATTTTTATATAGTTGCAAATGCATTAACGCACAGATACACCACAATAGATAGAAGGAGAAAGAACAAAAATGATTATTCGTTTAAAGGATGGTTCTGAAAAAGAATATGCACAGCCAATGTCCGTACTTGACATTGCAAAGGATATCAGCGAAGGTCTTGCAAGAAATGCATGTGCAGGACAGGTAAACGGAGAGACAGTTGATCTTCGTACTGTAGTTTCCGAAGACAGCGACTTAAATATTCTTACATTTAATGATGAGGAAGGTAAGCTTGCGTTCCGTCACACAGCTTCTCATGTACTTGCACAGGCTGTAAAGCGTCTTTACCCAGAAGCAAAGCTTGCAATCGGACCAGCGATTGAAGATGGATTTTACTATGACTTTGACAGAGAAGGCGGATTTACCCCGGATGATCTGGAAAAGTTAGAGGCTGAGATGAAGAAGATCGTTAAGGAGAACCTGGCATTAAAGCCATTCGTTCTGCCTAGAGACGAAGCAATTAAATTTATGCAGGAAAAGGGCGAGCCTTACAAGGTAGAGCTGATCGAAGACCTTCCAGAAGGCGAGACAATCAGCTTCTATCAGCAGGGCGATTTCGTAGACCTGTGCGCAGGACCACATATCCTGTATACAAAGGGCATCAAGGCATTTAAGCTGACCAGCATTGCAGGTGCTTACTGGAGAGGCAGCGAGAAGAACAAGATGCTGACCAGAATTTATGGTACTGCATTTGCAAAGAAAGAAGACCTGGAAGCTTACTTAACCATGATGGAAGAGGCTAAGAAGCGTGACCACAGAAAATTAGGCAAGGAATTAGGACTGTTCATGTTTGCAGAAGAAGGACCTGGTTTCCCATTCTTCCTTCCAAAGGGCATGACCTTAAAGAATACCCTGATCGACTACTGGCGTGAGATCCACTTAAGAGAAGGCTATCAGGAAGTTTCTACTCCTGTTATCTTAAGCCGTAAGCTGTGGGAGACCTCCGGTCACTGGGATCATTACAAAGAGAACATGTATACAACCGTTATTGATGACGAAGACTATGCTATTAAGCCAATGAACTGTCCAGGCGGTATGCTGGTATACAAGTCCCAGCCTCGTTCCTACCGCGACCTGCCATTAAGAGTTGGTGAGTTAGGTCTGGTACATCGTCATGAGAAGAGCGGACAGCTTCACGGTCTGATGCGTGTACGCTGCTTCACCCAGGATGATGCACATATCTTCATGACCCAGGATCAGATCACTGACGAGATCAAGGGCGTTACAAGACTGATCAATGAAGTTTACTCTCAGTTTGGATTTGATTATTTCGTAGAGCTTTCTACCAGACCAGAAGATTCCATGGGATCTGATGAAGATTGGGAGATGGCAACAAACGGCCTGAGAAATGCACTGGATGAAATGGGCTTAAAGTACATTGTAAATGAAGGCGACGGCGCATTCTACGGACCTAAGATCGACTTCCACTTAAGAGACTCTATCGGACGTACCTGGCAGTGTGGTACCATTCAGCTTGACTTCCAGCTTCCACAGCGTTTTGAGGCTGAGTATGTAGCAGAAGATGGTACTAAGAAGCGTCCTATTATGATCCACCGTGTATGCTTCGGTTCTATCGAGCGTTTCATCGGTATCCTGATCGAGCATTTCGCTGGCAAGTTCCCAGTATGGCTGGCTCCTGTTCAGGTTAAGGTTATTCCTGTATCAGAAAAGTCCATGGAATATGCCCAGGGTGTGTATGATCAGTTAAAAGCAGCTGGTATCCGTACAGAGTTAGACCGTAAGGATGAGAAGGTTGGATACAAGATCCGTCAGGCTCAGTTAGAGAAAGTTCCGTTCATGCTGGTATTAGGTGAGAAGGAAGCAGCAGAAGGCAAGATCACTGTAAGAAGCCGTGACAAGGGCGACCTTGGTGTTGCTGATCTTAGCACATTTATCGCAGATGTTAAGAAAATGACTGAAACAAGAGAAAAATAATGTTACAGTTCAGCCATGACATCTTCTTGTTTCCATATTCATGAAAACAAGAACTGCAACAAAATAATAAATAAGCTGTTTTAGGCAGCCAATCCCCTGCAGAGACTTTATAACAGGTATAAGGCCCTTGCAGGGGATTTTTTCAATAGTGCTTTAACATTCGGGGAAGGAAAAAATGAAAATTGCAGTGATCGGATATACCGGCTCCGGTAAATCGGTGCTGGCAGCAAAACTGGGCAAGATCCTTGGCTGTCCGGTGCTCCATTTGGACAAACTTCAGTTTGAAGCAGGCTGGAAGGAGCGAAAGGAAGCAGAAGGGAACCGGCTTTGTGAGCAGTTTTTAGAGGAAAATAAAGAGCGTGGCTGGGTCATTGACGGAAATTACGAAAAATTCTGTCAGAAAAGGCGGATGAAAGAAGCAGACCTGATCATTTTTATGGATTATCCAAGATGGATCTGTCTGTGGCAGGCGCTGCGCCGTTATTACAGATACAAAGGCCATACCAGAAAAAGCATGGCAGATGGCTGTATAGAAAAGATGGATAAAGAATTTATCTTATGGATCCTGAAAAATGGACGCAGCCGGGAAAAGAAGGAAGATTATAAACGGGTGGGAGCACAGTATCCGGATAAATTCATCCAGGTGAGAAACCGCCGTCAGCTGCGTGCTACAGTGATCCGCCTTTTGCAGCTGCAAAATGAAAAAGGGCTTTACGCGGGAACCGGGAGCAGAAAAAGGTGAAAAAAGAGGAACTTCTCATTGAACGTTTAAAAAAGTACCGGAGATTGGATATGTATCCCTTTCATATGCCGGGACATAAGCGGGCAGAAGGTATAAAACTGTCCTTTCCAGATCCATTTTCTGTGGATATAACAGAAATTGATGGTTTTGACAATCTCCATCATCCAGAAGGAATTTTAAAAGAGTCCATGAAATGGGCATCCAGCCTTTACGGTTCGGACCACACATGGTATCTTGTAAATGGAAGCACCTGCGGGTTGCTGTCGGCCATCAGCGCAGCCGTTCCCCACAGGGGAAAGATATTAGTCAGCCGGAACTGCCATAAGGCGGTGTATCATGGGATCTATTTAAACCATCTGGAAGCAGTTTATGTTTATCCACAGTCGGTTCCTGGATTGGGGATACAGGGCGGAATTTTACCGGAAGATGTGGAAAACGCATTAAAAAATGATCCTGATATCCAGGCAGTGCTGATCGTGTCACCTACGTATGACGGGATCGTTTCGGATGTGGAAGCCATTGCAAAGATCGTCCATAAAGCAGGTCTTCCGCTGATCGTAGATGAGGCCCATGGTGCTCACTTTGCCTATGGGGATGCATTTCCAAAGTCAGCTCTTGAACTGGGAGCAGATGCGGTGATCCAGAGTGTGCATAAAACACTGCCAAGTCTTACCCAGACAGCGCTGCTCCATGTGAAAAATAACAGGCCGGATGGTGGCTGCTATCTGGATGTGAAAAAGGTAGAGCGTTATCTGCAGATCTATCAGAGCAGCAGTCCTTCTTATGTGCTTATGGCGTCCATTGAGAACAGCATTTTTCTCATGGATCAGTATAGAAAAGAAGGTAAAGTGGCTGAATTTGAAGCTGCTTTGCTTAAGATACGAAAAAAACTGGGAAAAATGAAGCCCCTGCGCCTGGTAGAATGGGACCTGAGGGGAACAGCAGGGATTTTTGATGTGGATATTTCCAAGATCGTTGTTTCAGTAAGAGGCAGCGGGCTTACCGGAGAAATGCTTTCCCAGATCTTAAGGGACAAGTATCATCTGGAAATGGAAATGTGCGGTGCTGATTATGTAACGGCCATTGCAGCCATTGGAGACAGCAAAAAGGGGCTGAAACGTCTGAAAAAGGCATTACTTGAAATTGACAAAGAACTGGAAAAAAATGGAAATATCTGCAATGATGATCCTGATGAAAATGTTTACAGCCGTCATGCAAAGCAGGTGATGCCTGTTTTTAAAGCAATGGATGGGGAAAAGGAAGCAGTGCCTTTAAAAGAAAGCTGCGGCCGCATCTGTGGGGAATTTGCCTATATTTATCCGCCGGGTATCCCGCTGTTAGCGCCGGGAGAGCAGATCACAGAAGAAATACTGGAAACATTACAGGATTATATAAAAAAAGATCTGCCGGTCCAGGGACTGGAAGATACAGACCTTGTCACCATACAGGTAATGGCATTATCAGGTGGCAGGTCCGTTTAAAAAGAAAGAGAAAGATGGAAACATAATGGGAAAGATTTATTATGTAATGGGAAAAAGTGCCTCAGGTAAGGACACCATTTACAAACGTCTGGTAAAGGAACTGCCAGAACTTGGAACAGTCCGCATGTACACCACCAGGCCCATCCGTGATGGGGAGACCAATGGGGTGGAGTACATTTTCACCGATGAGAAGCAGCTTCAGGCTATGAAGGATGCAGGTAAAGTGATCGAATGCCGCACTTATGATACCATTTACGGGCCGTGGAGTTATTTTACGGCAGATGACGGGCAGATCGATCTGGGATCCGGCAGTTATCTGATGATGGGAACATTGGAGTCTTATGAAAAGCTCTGCAGTTATTATGGGGCAGAGGTCATGGTCCCTTTATATATCCATGTGGAAGACGGTGAACGTCTGCAGCGGGCATTAAACAGAGAAAAAACGCAAAAAGTGCCAAAGTATGCGGAAATGTGCCGAAGGTTCTTAGCTGATGAAAAGGACTTTGCAAAAGAACGTCTGGATCAGTGCGGGATCAGAAAACAATATGAAAATACCGGGCTTGAACCGTGTATAGAAGAAATCATAAAGGACATTTTGTGTAACGAAGGAAAGGAGAAACAGATGTTAAAGAAAATTGGATTTATTGGCGTTGGCATTATGGGAAAATCCATGGTGCGCAATCTGATGAAGGCTGGTTATGAGGTTTCTATTTATACCAGAACAAAGTCAAAGGTGGAGGATGTGATCGCAGAGGGCGCTGTATGGTGTGATACAGTGGCAGACTGCTCTAAAGGCAGAGATGTGGTCATTACCATTGTTGGATATCCTAAGGATGTAGAGGAAGTATATTTCGGGGAAAATGGTATCCTTGAAAATGCAGATAAAGGCACTTATGTGATCGACATGACCACTACAAGCCCGAAGTTGGATCAGCAGATCTATGAGGAAGCAAAGAAGCGGGGGCTTCATGGCTTAGATGCCCCTGTAACCGGCGGTGACAGCGGTGCAAAGGCGGGAACACTGACAATTTTAGTAGGCGGTGATAAAGAGGACTTTGATACCTGTCTGCCTGTATTTGAGGCAATGGGAAAGGCTATCAACTACGAAGGAAAGTCCGGAAACGGACAGCACACCAAGATGTGTAATCAGATCGCCATTGCTGGTGCTTTAGCAGGTGCGTGTGAAGCTATGGTCTATGCAAAGAATGCAGGACTGGACGTAGATGTAATGCTTAAATCTATTTCCACAGGTGCTGCAGGAAGCGCCCAGATGAATAATGTAGCTTCCAAGGCAGCAAAAGATGACTATGCACCGGGCTTTTTCTTAAAGCATTTTATCAAGGATATGAGCCTTGCAGATGAGGAAGCATCCGAAAGAGGAACCAAATTAGATGTGTTAGAGGATGTTCTTGGAATTTGTAAAAAACTGGAAGAGGAAGGCATGGGAGATCTGGGAACCCAGGCTCTGATCAAGCATTATAAGTGGTAAAATACAGGTGCTCTGTCTGTGCAGAACAGGGTAATATAAGGTAAAAATATTGTAACAGAAAAAATCGACAGATGAAAACAGGACCGTTGTAAATAGACGTAGTAACAGTAAGAAGTTAGCTGCGTTTATGACAGGACGGTCCTGTTTTATTGCTGGTGTATGTGTACTATGCACATATAAATATAAAATATGACATAAAAACTATACAAAAGTTCAGAATAACACAACAAAAGTTAGAATAACAAATGGAAAAATGCATAATAAAATTATATAATAACATCATCAGGAGTGAAAAGTTACGGTACATGCTATATGATCTGTAACGAAAACTCCAAAGAACGTGAGAAGCAGTTTTCAGACTGCAAAATTTATTTAAGTCCCGGTGAGACCGGGAACGATGTACCGGGAGGGTACATAGAAAAGGAGAGGTGTATATGAAAAAAAGATTTGCAGCAGCGTCACTGGCAGCCATGATGGTACTGAGTATGACCGCATGTGGAGGCGGAAACACCGCTACTACCGCAGCACCGGCAGAGACCAAGGCAGAGGAAACAACAGCAGCAGAAGCTAAGGAAGAGTCTAAAGAAGAAGCAAAAGAGTCTGAGGCAACCGCTGAGAAAGCTCCGGAAGATTACTCCGGTACCGTAGTTGTATATTCTCCTCATGATGCAGATCCGTTAAATGCAGGTGTGAACCTGTTCATGGAGAAGTATCCAAATGTTAAGGTAGAAGTAGTAGCAGCCGGAACCGGCGAGCTGTGCAACCGTATTGCAGCTGAGTCTGCTAACCCGATCGCTGATGTACTCTGGGGCGGCGGTGCTGACTCACTGGCAGCATTTAAGGATTACTTCGCACCATATGTTTGTGCAAATGATGATGTAATTGCAGAAGAGTACAAAGACCCGGATGACAAGTGGATCGGTGAAAGCCCACTGCCAATGGTACTGTTCTACAATAAAGATCTGATCGAAAAAGACGGAATGACCATTCCGGAGACCTGGGAAGATCTGACAAAGCCTGAGTGGAAGGGCAAAATTGCATACTGCCTGCCATCTAAATCCGGTTCTGCTTACACCCAGTTATGTACTATGATCCTGGGCCATGGCGGCAAGGAAGATGGATGGGATTTCATCAAGAAACTGTATGACAACCTGGATGGAAAGATCGTTGACTCTTCAGGTAAGTGCCATAAGATGGTAGCTGACGGTGAGTTCTATGTAGGTCTTACTCTTGAGAAAGCAGCTGTTCAGTACAAGGATGATCCTTCTGTTGGATTTGTATATCCAAAGGATGGAACCAGTGCAGTTCCGGATGGTGTAGCTCTTGTTAAGGGATGCCCGAATGAAGAAAATGCAAAACTGTTCATCGACTTCGTTACCTCTAAAGAGTGCCAGACAGAGCAGAGCGAGAACTGGGGACGTCGTCCTGTAAGAAGTGATATGGACGTTGCAGATGGACTGGCAAAGCTGAGCGACCTGGTATTAGTTGATTATGACTTTGACTGGGCTGCAAATGAAAAAGAGTCCATTATTGAACACTTCAATGATATTATGGTAGATTAATCTTTCTGAAATGAAAGTAACGGGAAACAAATAATAGAAAGACTGCCTGGCCCTGGCGGGCGGGCAGTCTTTCGCATATATAAGGAATGTAAAAAGTGGGAGTGTCTTCCAGAAAAGCGGTTGCAGAAAGATTTTGAGAGGACATTGAACAAAAAGGAGGACCAGATATATGAGCCATGCAGTGATCATTAAAAATGCCGTGAAAAAATACGGTGATTTTACAGCATTAAACGGAGTAAGCCTGGATATTAAACAGGGAGAATTTTTTACCCTTTTAGGGCCGTCCGGATGCGGAAAAACCACCCTTCTGCGTATGATCGCAGGATTTAATACAGTAGACGGAGGAGAGATCTGTTTTGATGACCGGGTGATCAACAATCTGGAGGCTCATAAGAGAGACATAGGTATGGTCTTCCAGAACTATGCGATTTTCCCACATCTGACAGTGGCTGAAAATGTAGCATACGGCCTGAAAGCGAAAAAGTGTCCAAAGGATCAGATCCCTGGAAAAGTAGAAGAGGCCCTGGAACTGGTGCAGATCGGCAAGTTAAAGGACAGAAAACCAAATGAACTTTCCGGCGGACAGCAGCAGCGAGTCGCTTTAGCAAGAGCTTTCGTTATTGAACCTGGTGTTCTGTTGATGGACGAACCACTGTCTAACCTGGATGCAAAGCTGCGTGTGCAGATGAGAACGGTTATTAAGAAGCTGCAGCGCAGACTGGGAATTACTACGATTTATGTAACCCATGACCAGGAAGAGGCACTGGCTATTTCCGACCGGATCGCTGTTATGAAGGAAGGAAATATTATGCAGGTGGGAACTCCTGAAGAGATTTATAAAAAGCCGGAAAATACCTTTGTAGCCGGATTTATCGGTGTTTCCAACTTTGTAGAGTGTGATGTTAAGGGAGATGACCCAAATCAGGCAGTGCTGGATATTAAGGGAGAGTGTTCTATTACCTGTACCTTAAAGAAGCCATTTACCGGTAAGGGAATTATTTCCGCAAGACCGGAGCAGCTGTTCTTTGACGATAAAGAGGGACTGCCGGGAACCATTATCATTTCCACTTTCTTAGGTGACTTCATTGAATATGAGATCCTGTTGGATAATGGACAGACCGTACAGTTAAATGAGTATACAAAAGATGTACATGAACTTCGCCCGGATGGACAAAAGGTAAAGGTAAACTTTGACATCCGCGCCGTAGGTGTATATGATGCAGCGACCCAGGAGGTGATCTCATGGTAGGTTCCGGAAAGAAGTTAGACTTCTGGTTCTGGGTGAAAGTGGCAGTTGTGGGATTTATGCTGGTATTTCTGATCTATCCCTTCTGTACCCTGATCACCCGAAGCTTTTTCTCAACCAAGGTGGACGGCTTTACCTTTGAGAACTATATCCGATTTTTCACAAAGAAATATTATTATTCCGCATTGGGAAGAAGTATTTTTGTATCTGTGGTAACAACGATCACCACACTGGTTGTAGGTGTGCCTATTGCCTATGTAATGTCCCGTTATAATGTATGGGGCAAGCAGTTCATCCATATTTTTATCATCATGAGCCTTATGAGCCCGCCATTTATCGGCGCCTACAGCTGGATCATGTTGTTTGGACGTTCTGGTCTGGTGACAAATATGTTTTCCCAGTTTGGTATCCATCTTCCAAGTATTTACGGAAAACTGGGTATCATCCTGGTATTTACTTTTAAGCTGTTCCCTTATGTTTATCTGTATACCTCCGGTGCTATGGGAAGCATCGACTCCAGTCTGGAAGAGGCTGCAGAGAACCTGGGAAGTAACAAGCTTCGCAGACTGTGGACCATTACACTGCCGGTAGTCCTTCCGTCTATTGCAGCCGGTGCCATTATGGTATTTATGACCAGTCTGGCAGACTTTGGTACTCCAATGCTCATCGGCGAAGGTTATATGGTACTTCCTGTTCTTGTATATAATGAGTACATGAGTGAGATCGGCGGAAATGCCCACCTGGCAAGTGCTCTTTCTGTAGTAGTAGTATTCTGTTCTACCACAGTCCTTCTGGTGCAGAAGCATTTTGTTACAAAGAAAAACTATGTAATGACTGCCATGCGTCCGCCAAAGGAAGAGGAACTTCACGGAGTAAAGCGTTTCCTGGCAACATTCCCGGTTATGCTGGTTACATTTATCGGTATCCTTCCTCAGATCGTAGTTATCGTCAGCAGCTTTATCAAGAGCGACTTTACAGGATTTAAGAAAGGCTTCAGCCTGGGAAGCTATATTACGATTTTTAACCGTCTGTGGACCAATATCCGCAATACCTTTGTATTTTCAACCATTGCCATTATATTTATCATCATTATTGGTATGCTGATCTCCTATATCGTTGTGCGCCAGAAGGGCTTTGCAGGACAGTTAATGGATCTGCTGATCATGTTCCCATTCGTAATTCCAGGCGCAGTTCTTGGTATCAGCCTGATCGTGGCATTTAACAAGGAACCTGTGATCCTTACAGGAACCGCAGTGATCATGATCATTGCCTTTGTTGTACGAAAACTGCCTTATACGGTACGTTCCGGCAGTGCTTTCTTACAGCAGATGGATCCAAGCGTAGAAGAAGCGTCTATCAGTCTTGGAGTATCACCTATGCAGACATTTATCAAGGTGACAGCAAGATTAATGGCACCTGGCGTATTATCCGGTGCGATCTTAAGCTGGATCACCTGTATCAATGAGCTGTCTTCCAGTGTTATGCTTTACGGCGGCAAGACCAGTACCATTTCTGTAGCTATTTATACAGAGGTTGTAAGAAACAGCTTTGGTACAGCGGCAGCGCTGGCATCTATTTTGACCGTAAGTACAGTTATTTCTCTGCTTATCTTCTTAAAGGTAAGTAAGGGTAAGGTATCGATCGTTTAATTTGTTTCATACTGCAACATGAAAACAGTGCCTGCGCCTCTGGCGCAGGCTTTGTAAGTCTATGTATATTGAAAAGATGGGAGGAACACACAAATGGTAAAATTTGGAACTGGCGGCTGGCGTGCGATCATCGGAGAAGAGTTTACCAAGGAAAATATACAGAAGCTGACCTTAGCCATGTGCCTGAAAATGAAGGCAGAGCATAAGGACACAAAAAGTGTGGTCATTGGTTATGACCGCCGTTTCCTTTCCAAAGAGGCTGTGATCTGGGCATGTCAGATCCTTGGAAAAGAAGGTATCCATGTACAGTTTGTAAACCGCAGCGCACCAACGCCTCTGTTAATGTTTTATGTGATGAAACATGAACTGGACTATGGAATGATGGTCACAGCCAGCCATAATCCGGCGATCTACAATGGTATCAAGGTGTTTACATATGGCGGAAGGGATGCAGATGAGATCCAGACAAAGGACATTGAAAAATGGCTGTTGGAAGCAGAAAAACTGTATACACCATGTCATGAAGAGGATGGGCAGATGCCGCCGCCAAGTTATACAGAACTGGTAAAACAGGGCATTGTAGAAGAAATCAATCCAATGAATGAATATCTGGATAATATCTTATCTGTGATCAATGTAGATGCGATCAGAAAGAGAGATTTAAGGGTAGCAGTTGACCCCATGTATGGTGTCAGCCTGACGGCTTTAAGTACTATTCTGGCAGTTGCAAGATGTACGGTAGAGACCATTAATGCCCAGCATGATACGCTGTTTGGAGGCAAGATGCCGGCACCTGCGGAAGATACCCTTAAGAACCTGCAGAATTATGTGCTGGACCGCTACTGCGATATTGGTATTGCGACAGACGGTGACGCGGACCGGTTAGGTGTTATTGACGATAAGGGACATTATCTTCACGCCAACCAGATCTTAGTTATGCTGTATTATTATCTTCTGAAATATAAGGGTTGGCGGGGCGATGCAGTACGAAACCTGGCTACCACCCATATGTTGGACAAGGTGGCTGAAAGCTTTGGCCAGAAGTGTTATGAAGTGCCTGTAGGCTTTAAGTATATTTCTGCAAAGATGCAGGAGACAGATGCCATTATTGGCGGTGAGTCTTCCGGTGGCCTGACTGTAAAAGGTCATATCCATGGAAAAGACGGTATCTATGCAGCAAGCCTTCTGGTAGAAATGATCGCAGTGACCGGTAAGAGCCTTTCTGAGATCGTAAAGGATATTGAGGACCAGTACGGTGAGACTCATATGGAAGAGCGCAGCTACCGTTTTACAGCAGAGGAAAAGGCACGTATACAGAAAGTGCTGTTAGAAGAGCAGAAACTGCCGGAACTGCCATTTGAGGTATCCCGTGTTTCTTATCAGGACGGCTGCAAGGTCTACTTTAAAAATGGCGGCTGGGTAAGCGCCAGATTTTCCGGTACAGAGCCGTTACTTCGTATCTTCTGTGAAATGGAAAAAGAGGAAGATGCAGTCCGGGCCTGCGTAGTGTTTGAGAGGTTTTTGGGGCTGTAAAAGTGTGGAAATGGAACGGTTTTTCTGGTATACTGATGGAACGAACAAACCGTCCGCATTAGCGGACAATAGAGCGCGTCAGCGCGTGTTTGCGAGTCTAAAAAATACAAGGGGCACCGCAGCATGTATACAGGAAAAGCAGACAGAAATGCAGTATATAAAACACATAAATTTTTCAACAGGGAATGCAAAAAAGGGCGTTCCCTGTTCTTTTTATCTGTCATATCTGCAGCTGCAATATTGGCTGGAACAGTTCTTACAGGCTGCAGCCGGGCTGATGATCTGGTGCAGGAACAGACAGAAACGGAGAACTATGCCCTGACCGTATTTACTGCCCAGGAAAGGAAAGAATGGGAGCCGGTGATCAAGGAAGTTGAGGAGCGTACCGGCTGGAATGTAAGGGTGGAAACAGGCTCTGCAAAGGAGATGCTTTCCCAGCTAGAAAAAGAGGAAGCAGACTGGGATGTGGCCTTTGGGGTCAGTGCGGACGCCTTAGAGGAAGGCAAAGAGTACTGGCAGACAGGCAAAGATGCCTGGACCGGATATTCAGCGGTATCTTTTGTTATTTTATATAATACCAATGTAGTGACCTACAGAGAGTTGCCTACAGGATGGGACAGCTTGTTAGAACCACGGTGGAAAGGCCGTGTGGCAGTGCCGGATCCCCTTAAATCGGATATGGCTGCTTCTGTTCTCACAGAGGCGGCAAAAAACAGCGAAAAAGAAGAATTTCTGGACCTCTTAGCGGAAAATATGCAGTATCAGATGCCGGAGACCTTTAAAGAGGTGGAACAGGGCATTTCTGACGGCCGCTATTCTATTGGCGTTACCTCAGAAGAGGCAGCGAAAGCGATGCTGGCTGCAGGTCAGGACGTAGATTACATTGATCCGGAAGAAGGAGAATGTTTCTTTGAAGACGGAACTGCGATCCGGAAAAGAACCCCAAATCTGGATGCTTCTGAAGCATTTGTAACCTACACTACCTGTGATGATACAAAATGGCTTTTACGGACCCAGCTTTTACGCCAACCGGCAGAAGATGTTTCTGCAGAGAATGACCGGTCAGATGAAGAGCTGAAACAGAGATATTCCAGACAGCAGGAAGTTTTAAATTTCTGGAAGCTTATTATGGAAGAAAAGTCTGGTTCAGCCCATGAACAGGAACAGTAATAAAGAAGGCAGGGAAAAAGATGAAGATATTAAATAAGCTTTCATTTCATAAAAAGATCTTTCTTGCCTGTCTGCTGACGGCACTGGTGCCTTTATTGTGCTCCAGTGTGGTTATGATCCGGCTGTTTACGGCAGCACTTGACCGGCAGAATTTAGATGAGGGGCGGACTCAGATCACAAAGGCAGAGGCAAGACTGGAAGCAGTTTTTGAAAAATGCGAGGAAGCCTGCAAGACCATTGCCACGGATAAAAAGACGGCCCGGATCATGATCGAAAAAAGTGAAGCAGATCATCAGAGGGAAATGTACTTATCCTTATATCAGGCCACCCAGGAAACCTCAGGATATGCCCGGTTTTCTATTTATGATTCAGGAGGACATCTGCGCTATACGACGGATACAGAGGGGAAGGAAAAAGACCTGCCTGTATTCTGGGGGCTTTTAAGAAAGGCTTCCAGAACGGATGATATTGTATATTACAGGACTGATCCGGATCTTTCTATTACGGACGGGGACATTCTGCTTCAGGGTGCAAGACCGCTGTATACAGAAGGCGGTGCAAAAACCGGCTATATTGTTTTTGATTTTACAAGGGAAAACCTGGATGATCTTTTAGGGGCAGAGGTGTCATCTGGGGATGTGCTGCTGCTTTTAGATACCCATAAACGGACGGTGTACTGCTCTGGACAGGACAAGAGCCAGGTTCAGACAGGTGACATGATCGAAAAGATACTGGAAAACAGGAAAATGTCCGATGCAGGCCATGACAGGGAACAGTATCTGGTAAGCCATGGAGGAAAAACTGGCTTTTATTTTCTCTTATGCCGCCAGGCGCCTATGAGCCAGCCAGCTGTGCAGACTATGTGGACCGTCAGCCTATGCCTGTCAGCGTTGGGATTATTCCTCTGCCTGGCTGTATCAGGCGTACTTACAGGCAGTATTGCCCGCCCGGTACAGACATTAGATGAAGCTATGGAAAAAGTGAAAAAGGGTGATCTTTCTATCCGTATCCATACCAAGTCCAATGATGAAATGGGACGTCTTACCCGCAGCTTTAACCAGATGACAGAAGATCTGGGGCGATATCTGGAAGATAAGGTGCAGAGGCAAAAGGATCTGAATGAAACAACATTAAAATTATACCAGACCCAGTTAAATCCCCATTTTCTCTATAACACGCTGGACACCATCAAATGGGAAGCAAGGATCCGCCAGGTGCCACGGATCGCAGTGCTGGCGGAAAATCTGGCGATCATATTGCGAAAAAGCATTTCCAGTAAGCCGTTTATCCCGTTAAGAGAGGAATTGGAGACCATTGACAGCTATGTAGAAGTGCAGAAGATCCGCTTTACAGGCCGGTTCTTGTGTGAAAAGGAGATACCGGACCAGTTAGAGGAGTGCCTGGTGCCGAAAATGATCTTACAGCCGTTGGTTGAAAATGCTATTATTCATGGGCTGGAAGGCTGTGAAAATGGATATATCTGTATTTATGCAGGCCGTGAAGGAGATGTTTTAAATATTTCCATTACCGATGACGGCCGTGGCATGAGCCCGGAGATATTGGCCTGGATCAACAGTCCGGAACCGGAGAAGCGGGACGGACATCTGGGGCTTTATAATATTATGAGGATACTAAAATTATATTATGGAAATGAATATGGCCTGAAGGCAGAAGTGACAGAAGATGGAACAACTGTCACTTTGAGACTGCCGGATGTTCGCTCGGGATCTTTTGGTGCCGAAAGACCCTGAGAGGACATCTTAGGAAGGAGGGGGACGATGTATAAAGTAGTAGTGGTAGAAGATGAAGAGATTGCCAGAAAAGGCATTATATTTACCATTAACTGGGATGCATTAAACTGTATGATCGCCGGGGAAGCTGCCAATGGGGAAGAAGGGGCAGAGGTGATCCGCCGCCTTTCACCGGATATTATCGTTACAGACCTGAAAATGCCCCGTATGGACGGCGTGGAAATGATCGCAAAGCTGCGGGAACAGGGAAACAGGGCGAAATTTATTATCCTGACGGCTTATGGGGATTTTAAATATGCCCAGAGTGCGGTGAAGCTGGGAGTCAGCGATTATCTGTTAAAGCCATTAAAGGACGGTGATCTGGAGCAGGCAGTGACCCGGATCATCGACCAGTTAGAAGAAGGAGACCGGCTCCGGCAGAAAGAAGAGGAAGAAACGCCTATTTTCCGGTTTAATGCAGACAGAAAAGCAAAAAATAAGTATGTAGAGCAGGCGATCAAACAGATCCGTGAACATTATAAAGAAGATATCAATATCAGTACAGTGGCAGAGCAGCTGCAGATCAGCGAAGGCTATTTAAGCCGTGTGTTCAAAAAAGAGACAGATTATACATTTACCACCTATCTTTCTTATTACCGCATGAAAGTGGCAATGGAACTGTTAAAAGAGGGAAATTTAAAGGTATATGAAGTAGCAGATGCTGCGGGCTATTCAGATACAGCCTATTTCAGCGCCCAGTTTAAGAAAATAGTGGGGATCGCGCCTTCTGAGTATCAGGATCGGGTAAGAGAGCACTAGGCGGCTGGTCATGGAGCCTGTGAATGGTAATTGCACTGGAGATTTTTGCACCTGGAAAAAGTGTGTACAGGAAAAAGTAATTATGTTATCATAGTGATAAGATCGTGAGAGCACAAAGTGCAGAGCATCCGGTAACAAACAAGGTACTGGGGGAGGTGGCCACATGCTTGAATTTAAAGACATCTTAGGACATGAACAGATCAAAGAACATTTTCAGAATGCGGCAGCAACGGGGAAAGTTTCCCACGCTTATATTCTAAGCGGCGAAGAAGGAATGGGAAAAAAGACCCTTGCAAATGCCTTTGCCATG
>OOBK01001088.1_pt1 | contig 15897 bp, 12 predicted proteins | sample 1671541 | NCBI WGS metagenome assembly OOBK01 (sample SAMN06348167, study PRJEB24527) | human gut metagenome | biome: human gut; feature: ankylosing spondylitis patient; material: feces | host: Homo sapiens | place: China | collected 2015-10 | reverse complement strand
ACCTGCACCTGTTCAGCCTGTTGGCCAACGTGGCCGACGCCAAGAGCCTCGTGATTCACCCGGCCTCCACCACGCACTCCCAGGAGACAGTGGAGGAGCTCGAGGATCAGGGCATCCACCAAGGCACCATCCGCCTGTCCATCGGCACCGAGAACATCGAGGACATCCTCGATGACCTGAAGGGCGGCTTCGAAGCCCTTCGCGCTTCCGGCTTGGCCAAGTGAGGTCGACAGGAAGGTTGACGGCCCGATGAGAAGGGGCGCGATGCTAATGGGGTGCATCACGAATCATCGAGCCGCATGGGGTGCCTTCCGCCTGATCGCTTGACCCAAGGAATAGAAAGCTCGCACTGATGTCATGCAGTGCGGGCTTTCTTGCGTCTGTATGCCTCACACTGTTTGCGCAGAGGCATGAATAGTGTGAGACCTGAGACGACATAATCCTCAAGGATGAGGGCCGGCGCGTGGCCGACCGCCCAATTCAGTCTGGCGCACGATGGGGCGCGCCGTTATTTCTTCATAAGTTGGAATCATCATCCGGGCATAAGGCCCGGCCAAATATGGAGAGACATTATGAACGTGCAGAACCCGGCCGCATCGCGCGGCATCGCTATTCAGGCCGTCGACTTGGTCAAGAACTACGGCACTGGCAGCAATATGGTCCATGCCCTGCGCGGCGTGAACGTGAGTTTCGAACGCGGCAAATTCACCGCCATCATGGGCCCGTCCGGCTCCGGCAAATCCACGCTTATGCACACGCTCGCCGGCCTCGACTCCGCCACATCCGGGCATATTCTTTTCGGCGGGGCAGACCTGACCCGCATGAACGACAAGCAGCTCACCTTGCTACGTCGCCACAAGATCGGCTTCATCTTCCAAAGCTTCAACCTGTTGCCCATGTTCACCGCCGAACAGAACATCCTCATGCCACTGACTCTCGCCGGAGACAAGCCCGACCACGCCTGGTTCGACCTGCTCGTCGATACCCTGGGACTGAAGCAGCGCCTGAACCACCGACCGAATGAACTGTCCGGTGGCCAGCAGCAGCGCGTGGCCATCGCCCGCGCGCTGATTACCAAGCCGAAGCTGGTGTTCGCTGACGAGCCGACCGGCAACCTCGACTCCGTTTCCAGCGCCGAAGTGCTCGGCTTCCTGAAGCGTTCGGTCAACGAGCTTGGCCAAACCATCGTCATGGTCACGCACGATGCGGTGGCCGCCTCCTACGCCGACCGTGCCATCGTATTCGCCGACGGACAGATCGTGGCCGACGAGGCGAATCCCACTGCCGAAACGATGAACGATCTGCTTATGGCCGAACGCGAACGTGCCACGCGCGCTGCCGTCACCAGCACACGCGCCGACACGCTCGCCCGTCTTGCCGGCGTAAAGGATGTGCCCAACCTGCCCATCACCGACGCTCCATTGCCCCCAGCTGGGAGAACCGGCACCATGCGCCATGCCCGCGCCGCCGCACAGCACGCTCGCTGAGCCGGAAAGCGAGAGACAGGACACCCCCATGTTTTCCATCACTCTGAAACTTATGAAGAAAAGCGCCAGGATGCTGATTCCGGCAGGCATCGCTATCCTGATCGGTACTGCGTTCATCGCCGCTACCTTCCTGTTCGGTAACGCGATGAACGATGCGCTTGCCGCCCAGAACACCGCCCAGCTCGGCGGCGCGAACTACGTGATCAGCCCGGATAGCGGCAAGGACCTGACCGATAAGGACCAGGACTACATCTACACGCGCACGGTTAACGACTTCCAGCTTGACCGCATCCGCGCCACCGAAGGCGTCAAGGACGCGCGCGCCAGCTACGCGGGTTCCGTGACCGTAACCCGTGGCAACAAGCATGCCAGCAGCTACGTCATCACCACCGCCGCAAAACGTACGCTGCTGCCGGTCACCATCACGCAAGGAGACCAGCCGGCGGACAGCAACGAGATTGCCCTGACCAAGTCCGTAGCCGACCAGCTTGGCGTCAAGGTAGGGGACCGTGTGACCGTCAACTCGCAGGCGGCGCAGTATGCGGGCAAGACCGGCGATTCGGCCGGTAATACCGGTGACGCTGGTGATGAGTCGGCCCAGAACGCCGATGGCACGAGCTCGCACGACGGTGATTCCGATGCCGCGTCAGGTGCGTCCGCCTCATCCGACGGTGTCGACACAGCCGTCGACTCCGGCATGACCGTGCGCGTGGTAGGCCTCACCGACGACCCGAACGGTGCCTACGCCTACTACGGTGGCGCTTCCGTGCTTTCCGACAACGTTATTACCGCGATGGCCGGCAGCAACGATTTCGGCAACCTGCCTGTCTACCTCGTCTATCTCGACATCGACGATGCCAGTGACACGGCTGCGGCGTCCACCGTAAAACAGGTCAGCACACTGCTCCCTAAGCATTTCAGCGTGCAATCCCGTGCCGCGCTCGTCGAGGAATCCGTCAAAAGCATGAGTTCGGGCGAAACCAGCATCACCACCATCTTCCTGCTGAGCTTCGGCATACTTGCCATGCTGGTCGCGGCACTCGTCATCGCCAACACCTTCCAAGTGCTTGTGGCGCAGCGCCGCCGCACACTCGCCCTGCTGCGCACCATCGGCGCGAACAAAAGCCAGCTGTATGTCTCCGTGCTGTTTGAAGCCGGTGTGCTGGGACTGATCGCCTCCGCACTGGGAGTGGGCCTGGGCATCGGACTCATGGCCGCACTATGCCAGTCGGGCCTGATGAAAGCCACCGGCATGACCATGCGACTGGTGCTATCCGGTCCGGTGTTCACGGTGCCTATGGCATTCGGCATCATTATGACGGTGATTGCCTCGCTAGGCTCCGCGCGTTCCGCTACCGCCGTCACCCCGCTGGAAGCGTTGCGACCCATCGAACTGACCGACACGCGACGGGCCGGTGTGGTCCGCGCCGTGATTTCCATGCTGCTGATTGTGGCCGGCGTGGCACTGTGCGCATTCTCTGTATGGCAGATGTCCGAGAACATCGCCGGACGTGATTCAATGGCCGACAAGCAGTATTCGCTGGTGCTGCTCGCTGCCATCATCGGATGTGCATTGATCTTCCTTGGACTGGTGCTTTCCGCCACGTTCTGGCTACCGGTGCTCATGCGCGGCGTGGGCGCGCTGGTTGCACTGGCCGGTCCGTCCGCCAAAGTGGCACATGCGAACATTCAGAAGAACCCGCGCCGCGTGGCCGCCACCGGTGCCGCACTGCTTATCGGCGTGACGCTGGTCTCCACCATCGCCACCGGTGCCGCCAGCGCCAAGCAAACCATGAACGAGGCGCTGACCACGCGCTACAGCGTCGACATGATTGCCGCTGGCGCCGATATGACTGGCAAACAGGCCGGCGAGGCAGCCAAAGTCAAGGGCGTTCAGAGCAGTATCTACGCGCCGACCCGCATGATGACCATGAAGGATGCCGACGGCAAGAGCCTGAGTGTGCTGGTCGTGGGCGTGGATGGCGTCGACGCGCTGCGCAAGGTGGTGCGCTCCGATTTGTCCGGTGTGACCATTGATGGCGATTCCGTACTGATGCCCAAGTATTCCGCCGCTACAGGCAAGGATATTCCGCTGGACAAGAGCGTTACGTTCACGGCTGGAGCGGCCGAAGCACAAGCCGATGCCGCCAATGGTCCGTCCGGTAATGATGCGAACGGCAGCGCCGAAAACGGCAATGGACAATCCGGCGGCACACAGACGCTGACGCTCAAACCGCGGAAGGTGGACTATCGCCGCATTGCCTCCAACTACGCCGCGGTCGCCTTCGTGGACGCCAGCCACTTCACCAACGGTGGAATCAAGGCCGACGGGCATATCATGCTTATGCGTATTGACGCCGAGGGCGCGGGTGTTGCGCTGAACGACGTATTCACCAACGTGCAGAATGTGTTCTCCGCCAGTGCTGGTGTTACCGTGACCGGTCCGGTGGCCGAACGTACGCAATGGGAGACCATGATCAACGGCATGATGGCATTGTTGGTCGGTTTGATTGCGGTGGCTGTGCTCATCGCCTTGGTCGGCGTAGCGAACACGCTGAGTCTGTCGGTGATCGAACGCACACGCGAATCCGCCACCTTGCGTGCCATCGGTATGACGCGCGGCCAACTGCGGCGCTCGCTGGCGGTGGAGGCGTTGCTGCTTTCGCTCGTCTCCGGCGTGGTGGGAGTGGTATTGGGTACCCTGTTCGGCTGGCTCGGATCCTACATGGTGTTTAGTTTGTACGGCGACACCGTGTTCCCGTTCGAATGGGCCACCAACGGTGTGGTGCTCGGCGTCGCCGCGCTCGCCGCTCTGCTGGCCAGCGTGGCACCCGCCCGCCGGGCCGTCAAAACGCCACCAGTTGAAGCCTTGGCCGAAGCGTAGAGCAATAAGCTCCCTCATCAGAGGGAGCTTTTTTGTTACACCAGCCCGTTATCGTACGCGAAGACTACAGCCTGTACGCGGTCACGGGCGTTGATTTTGGCGAGGATATGCGCCACGTGGGTTTTGACGGTGGGAAGGGAGATAAAGAGCTTGTCCGCGATCTCCTGATTGCTCAGACCATGGGCGATCTCCACCAGCACCTCGCGTTCACGGTCGGTAAGCAGATCCAGTTCGGGATCGGTGTATGCTGGGCGTGACGTATTGGAACCGTCGGAAGCGGCTCCGGCAGGGGAGGGGATGCCGGTCATCGAGCCGGCACCGTTGCCGGCCGCACCGCCAGAGACGCCGACGGCGGAACCGTACACGGCACCGGAGCGCGCGACATCGCCGGTCAGCGAACCATGCTGCGCGTAACCGTCCTGCATCATCTTTTCGATGAGTCGCTTGGTGGCGGAAGGCGCGATAATCGCATTGCCTTGGAATACAGTACGAATCGAACTGAGCAACGTTTCCGGTTCGGTGTCCTTGAGCAGGAAGCCCGAGGCACCGGCATTGATGGCCGCCATCACATACTCGTCCAAATCGAACGTCGTCAGAATGATTACGCGCGTCGGCCGGTCGTCAGCCGATTCGGCCGAGACGGTCGCGTCGCCCGGCGCGGCCGAGAGCGAGGTAATACGGCTCGTGGCCTCAATGCCGTCCATGCCGGGCATGCGCACATCCATCAGCACCACGTCGGGATGCAGGGATTCCGCCAACGCCACGGCTTGGGCGCCGTCGGACGCCTGCCCGACCACCTCCATATCCGGCTGCGAACCAATGACCATGGCAAAACCGGCACGCACCAGCTTCTGGTCGTCCGCAATAATCACGCGAATGCTTCTGCTCTCGTTCATGCTCTCCACTGTATCCGTTTCCTATCGGAGCGCCGCTCCATAAACACCCTGATTGTTCCCTGAGTTCTTATTGGGCAAGGCTCTCATCGGGGTAACGTTCCCGCGTGTTGCATCTGACTATCCAACGAAGCCGCCGGTCGCAACTGCATATCCGGCTGCACACCCTCATGGGCCTCGTCGCTGAACCCGGTTTCACGCAACACTTTCAACAGCTGACGCATACGAGCCAATGCGGCGCGCCCCCGAGCGCCAATCGCGGCAAAAGCCGCTGCAATCTGCATACTATCAGGCGCATGTTCGGCGTTGAGCATCACCAGTCCCTCATCAGCCTGCGCGATCACCGATTCCAGCGTGGTCAGTACTTCGGTTTGCATCGCCGCACTAATACGGTTGCGCTCTAAGTTGGCCGCCAGCACCTTTTGCCGCTCCTGCTCGGCTCGCAGCGCCTCCTCGCGTTGCAACAGCACCAGAGCGTTTGCGCCACGTGAACGGCTCCATCGAGCCATCGCAATGCAGGCAAAACCGACCAACATGATTCCCACGCCCGGCAGCAAGCCGGACAAAACTAGCCTCCATTTTGAGAGCATGGAACTACCATCGGGCAAAAACAGATGGAACAGCTGACTGTATCCATTCCACCCAGCCATCACCTTGATGCCCGCAAGCCACGAGTCGGCTGCCAGCGCCACGCTCACCCAGCGCCAAGCGGACTCTCGTCCATACAATACCGCCGAATACACGGATACCATCGCAAACATATTGATGGCCAAGATCGATGGCAAGAACAACAGTTGCACAGCAGACAGCACCGCCATCGCCAGCGCGCTGCCCTCTGGGAAGCGGCGGCGGAACGCCAAAGGCGAGAGCATAATAATCGTCAGCGTTATAGTCGGCACGCGGTTCGGCGAATACGGGGCATTGCCGATCATTTGCAAATCGCCATACGTGGCGGAATCAAATAGCGCAATCAGCACGATAGTGGCGATAACGTCCATCAGAAGATAGTGCCGCTCGGTCCACTGCGCAAATCGACCCACCCAGTTCGACTCACGCGTATCTCCTTGGTCGAGTACTTTGGGGCGCGCCCGATCCATCAATCCTCGTATACGCGAGATAACGGTTAGCACCGGATCCTCCGTATCGGTGCCAGACTGTGGGGCGGCAGGGGAGAGCGGAATCGTAGCCGCCACAATAAAGCCACCATTCGGCCCTGGGCCGGCCTGCACGCTGCCACCCAACGACTCAATGCGTTCATGCATACCAACCAATCCGTATCCGGGCTTATGACCGTCTGCTGCAGACGCCGCGCCACGGCCGTTATCGGATACGGTAATCGACAGCACATCGTTTGACCAGATTTCATCGATGGTGGCTTTAGCGCCCTCGCCCGCATGTTTGCGCGTATTGGTCAGCGCTTCCTGCACAAGACGGAACACGGCGGTTTCCGCGTCGGCGGACAGCCGGTCAGGTTGCGCTTTGCCGGTCATATGCCGGGACACCACCAGATGACCGTCGAACAGCGAATCGATGTCGGCATATCCGGTACTGCCACTCGCACCGAACACATTGAACAGACGCTGCATATCATGCTGCGCGCGTTCGGCCTCATGCCGAATCGTACCCATCGTGTGCTTGGCGATGGCCAGATCATGCGCACCCGCATACCGGCCGCCATCCGACTGCACAATAATCGTGGAGAGCGTATGTGCCACCACGTCATGCATATCACGGGCGATGCGTGCGCGTTCGGCCAACGCCGCGATGCGCGTCTCCTCGGCCTCTTTCGCCACAATGGAAGCGTTGCGCTCGCGCATGGCCGCCAGCGTGGCGTTGCGCGCTCGCTGCCACAAGGCCATGATGATGACGCTCAGCACGCTCGATTCGATGAGCGTCGCCTCCATGCCGAAGTCAGCGAGCATCTTGGCCCCGCAGTTGACGGCGCCGCTTGCCCCCACGACGCCGGTGACCGCCGGGCATGTGGGCATCGTGATGGCATCGGCCAGCCAGCCGTCGCGGATGACGCGCGAACCGGAGGAAGGTCCGGCGAACAGCGGACCCACGTTGAAAGACACCGACCAGACCGTCGCCGCGACCAGTCCCATGACGAACGCCGTGACGATGAACCGCCAGGAATGTCGGGGATTGCCGTACAGAATCACCGAATACACCATGATCAGGGCGTAGAAATCGAAATACGTGATCGCCGGGCCGAACACAAGATGCGTGATGGTCAGCGCCACGAACAGCCAGGCCGCCGGCTCCGGGCGATACCTGCGCAGCATCAGCGGCACGAAGACCGGCAGCGACCACAGCGTCATCGACGCCTGAGTTGCGGGAAACAATATGCCGGCCATCGAATCAGGGCTGGTGACGCCGGTGAACCGCACGCAGCCGGCGATCAGCGCTGCGGCGAGCAACGTGTCCCATAGCAGTGTGCGGGTCGACTCCCGTGCGCACCATGCCCTCACGCGCGCCATAATCTCCATAACGCACAAGGCTAGCGTGTCCGGCGACGAACCGGTATCACTCTTCAGGAGGATTTATGGACTAGAGTCTTGAACCATGACAATGCTGAGCAAATACCACGTGCCCGGACTGGCCATAGAGGACCATTCCATCGATGTTCCGCTCGACTGGACCGGCCACGAGCCCGGGCGGGCATTCGACGGGGAAACCATCAAACTGTTCTATCGCGTGGTCACCGCGCCCGAACACGTGCATGACGACCTTCCCCTGCTGATCTTCCTGCAAGGCGGTCCCGGCGGCGCCGGCCCGCGCCTCAACAGCCCGACCTCCGACGGATGGATCGAGGAGGCCATCAGGCACTTCCGGGTGATCCTGCCCGACCAGCGGGGCACCGGTCGTTCCTCGCGAGTGGACACGCACGCCATGGCCCGCATCGCCGCCGCGCACGACGATGATGCCGTGGCAGGCGCCCGAGCCCAAGCCGACTACCTGAAGAAGTTCCTCGCCGATTCCATCGTGCGTGACTTCGAACATCTGCGCCTGACCGAATTCGGTGGCCGCAAGTGGGTGACGATGGGCCAAAGCTACGGCGGATTCCTGACCCTGACCACACTGTCCCTGTTCCCGGCCGGCGTAATCGCCAGCTTCACCACCGGCGGCATCCCGCACGTGCCGGCCGACGCCGCTGAAGTGTACGAGCATACCTTCCCGCGCATGGTGCGCAAGACGACTCAGTTCTACGAGCGCTACCCACAGGACAAGGAGCGCGTGGCCGCCATCGCCGACAAGTTGCCGACTACTGAGGAAGTCGCCGAATTCGTTGGCAAACTCACCGATTCCGTACTGAATCCGATGGCTGGTACCGATATGGAGCATCGACTTGGCGTGATCGCCGGCATGGCCGCCCACGGCTTCCCGCTGCTGCCGAACGGCGACCCGCTCACCGTCGAACGGTTCCAGTGCTTGGGATCCGACTTTGGCATGAAGCCGAGCTTCGAGCGTGTCCATTGGATTCTTGACGACGCCTTCCTTGATGGCGATGGTTCCGCTTCTGCCGACTCGCCGTTGTCTGACGAATTTTTGACCAAGGTGATGAACGCCACTTCGTCGCGCCCGCTGTACTGGCCGCTGCAGGAGTTCATCTACGCCAACGGTGAGATGGAACAGCCGATTCGCTGGGCCGCCCAGCGCGTGCGCGATGGCAAGCCCGAATTCGGTGCTGATGAACGCCCGCTCAACTTCACTGGCGAGGCCATGTTCCCGTGGATGTTCGAACAGGAGGCCGCATTGCGCCCGTTCAAGCCGGCCATGGACCTGCTCATGGAAGACACGCACTTCGGCGTGATCTATGACGAAGGTCAGCTGGCCCGCAATGAGGTGCCGCTGCAGGCCGCCGTCTACTTCGACGACATGTACGTCGATTCCGGTATGCAGCTCGACACTTTGAGCCGCGTGGGCAACAGCCACTACTGGACCACCAACGAATTCGAGCATGACGGTCTGCACGGCTCGCTCGTCTTCAAGCACCTCTACACCGAAGCCCTCAACCGAGGCGACCTCGAAGAACTGTTCTGACTCAAGGAAGCAAGCTCCCTCTGATGAGGGAGCTCTGTATACATGCACGAAAGGAAAACGTATGACTCAGAATCTCACCATCGGTTTTATCGGATATGGCAACATGGCCCAGGCCATCGCCCAAGGCTTCGTCGACGCGGGCGTGGTCACCGGCGGTCAGATGGTCGCCTGTGCCGCCCACTACGACAAGCTTGAGAAGACCACCGCCGAACTTGGCGTGCGCCCGTTGCGCAATGCGCTGGAAGTGGTGACGGCCGCCGACGTGGTCATCATCGCCATCAAGCCCTACCAGATCGCCGCCGTCGTCAAGCCGCTGGCCGACGAACTTGCCAGGCCGGGCAAGATCGTCGTCTCCATCGCCGCCGGCTGGAATCTCAAGAAGTACCAGGACCTGTTCGCCACCGAAGACGGCGAATCCGTCGGCTCCCCGGACATCCATATCCAGTGCACCATTCCGAACACTCCGATGGCCGTGGGCAAGGGCGTGCTCGTCACCGAATCCGTCAACACCCTGACCGACGACGAAACCGAAACCTTCGAGCAGCTGTTCGGGCCGATCAGCCTCATCGAGCGCGTGGACACCGCGCATATGAACATCGCCATGGTGGTGGCCGGCTGCGCGCCCGCCTTCACTGACATGTACATCGAGGCCTTGGGCGACGCCGGCGTGCAGTACGGTCTGCAGCGAGCCACCGCCTACCGGCTCGCCGCCAAGATGGTCGAAGGTGTCGGCGCGCTCTACATGGCCACCGAAACCCATCCCGGGGCCATGAAGGACGCCGTGTGCTCGCCCGGCGGCACCACCATCAAGGGCGTCGCCCAGCTCGAAAAGGACGGTTTCCGCGGCTCGGTCATCGACGCCGTCGATGCCATCGTCGGCTGACTGCCAATCAGAGTTCGCGTATATTCGCATATCACAGTCAAAGCCTTCGAGCCGTATGCTCGGAGGCCTTTGCATATGGCCGGTTCACCACATGCAGGTTCAAGGTGTCCAGCTTCTCCCTAGACTTGGAATCATGTCTCTTACTATCGGAATCGTCGGACTGCCCAACGTCGGCAAGTCCACCATGTTCAACGCACTGACCCGCAACAACGTGCTGGCCGAAAACTACCCGTTCGCCACCATCGAGCCGAACACCGGTATCGTGCCGCTTCCGGATGATCGTCTGCCTGTGCTGGCCAAGCTGGTCAACACGGAGAAGATCGTGCCGGCCACGGTGACCTTCGTGGACATCGCCGGCATCGTCAAGGGCGCCTCCGAAGGCGAAGGCTTGGGCAACAAGTTCCTGGCCAACATCCGCGAGGCGGACGCGATCTGCGAGGTCGTGCGCGCCTTCGAGGACGACGACATCGTCCACGTCAACGGCAAGGTGGATCCGGCCGACGACATCGACACCATCAACACTGAGCTGATCCTCGCCGACCTGCAGACCATCGAAAACGCGCTGCCCAAGCTGGAGAAGGATCTGCGCGGCAAGAAGATCGAGCCGGCCTACATGGACGCAGTCAAGCAGGCAAAGACCATCCTTGAAGCCGGCGAGACGCTCGACAAGGCCGCACGCGAAGGCCGCTTCGACAAGGATTCCGTCTACGACCTGCATCTGATGACCGCCAAGCCGTTCATCTACGTGTTCAACGTGGACGACAACGAGCTGGCCAACAAGGACCTGCAGGCTAAGCTCGCCGCATCCGTGGCTCCGGCTCCGGCCGTGTTCCTCAACGCTCAGTTCGAGGCAGACCTGACCGAGCTCGACGAGGCGGATGCCCGCGAAATGCTGGCCGACGCTGGCTTGAGCGAGTCCGGTCTCGACCAGCTGGCCCGCGTGGGCTTCGACATCCTCGGCCTGCAGACCTTCCTGACCGCAGGCGTCAAGGAAGTGCGCGCCTGGCAGATCCACAAGGGTTGGACCGCCCCGCAGGCCGCCGGCGTGATTCACACCGACTTCGAAAAGGGCTTCATCAAGGCCGACATCGTCTCCTACGACGATTTCGTGGCCGCCGACGGCTCCATGGCCAAGATCAAGGAGGAAGGCAAGCTCCGTCAGGAGGGCCGCGACTACGTCATGGCCGACGGAGATATTGTGGAGTTCAAATTTAACGTGTCCAAGTAGTTTTCCTCGGCTCCCCTTCCTGAGGGGAGCCGTCGCGGAAAGCGACTGACGGGAGTGTTGCGGAAAGGTCCGAACAGTGTTGGTTGCCCAGACCTTTCTTCATGTTACGAACCTTCATGAACCTCGTTGAGATGAGATGTTTGCGTCTACTTTTCTTAGGCTTCCGCGTTCTCGTCGGCTCCTGTGGCGAGAACATTCCTCAATGATTTCGCCACCTGTATTTTCAGCGGACGTTTTCCGGTCTGTACGACCAGCCCCGCGGCCAAGAGCTCTTCCACGTATTTCCTTGCGCTCTGTTTGGACAGTCCGATGTGATGGGCCACTTCGTCCAACGACATGGATTTGGACGAGTCGAACAGCTCTTCCTGAATCACGCCATAGAGCACCGAGACGGCATTGCGCGATAGGCCATGCCTCTTTTCAAGCTGTGTACAGAGTATCCGACCTTTGTCGAGCTGATCGACCTTGATACTGAGTTCGTCAATCAGCTCATCCTGGGCTTGTTGGATGAATCCGAGGATGGTGTTCACGAAGAGCGTGAGTTCGCCGCAGTTCAGCTTGTCCTCCGCTTCCATGAATGCTTTGTAGTAGGCGTTCTTGTTCTCCGCGATGGTGCGGGACAGGGATAGCACGGTGGGCATAGTCAGGTCGTGGTTCAGGTACAGGGCCAGGAGATACCGGCCGGTCCTGCCGTTGCCGTCGTAGAACGGGTGAACATACTCGAACAGGAAGTGCGACATGATGGCCGACTGCAGCCGGGGAATCTCGTCGGAGGTCGCGAGGTGGATCATATCGGTGAGGAGTGCGCCGATGTTCCCTTCGCCTTTGACTCCGTTATGGATCGCGAGGCCGTGCGGCCCCTGTATTTCCACATCGCCTTTCCGGAACAGGTCGCCGTCCGGCTGATCGCTCTCATCGATTTCGTCGAGCACGACCTTGTCATAGATGTCGCGGATGTCGGCGATGCCTGCCGGCAACGCGGAGTCCTTGTCCGTGAGGTTCAGGTACAGCTTGGCAAATTCGCTGAACCGCGCCTTGGAGTCGTCGCCGTCCCTCCTTGCCTTGTCGGCCGCATCCACGGCGTCCTGGGTTTCCTTGCGGGTGCTGCGCACGCCTTCCATCTCGTTGGTGGCGAACAGTTCCTCACTGATGGAATGCCGTATGTAGTCCCAGCGCATGACGCCGGGAATCTGGTTCCAGAGCCGTGATACGCGCCTTTCGGCGAGAAGTATATTTTCCGTGAGCAGGGTCGTCTCGCGTGGCGTGGCGGAGAACAGCTCGCCCAATGGCGTGATGACCCCGGTCCTGAATGTGGAATCTGCCTCAAGCCGCTGCCGTGCGAGTGCTGCATGGTTATTGAAGGAATCGACTGACCTGTCGGCATGGAACAGCCTTGCCAAACTTCTATACTTCATATCCATGAGAGAGGCTCGCTTCCCAAAGAGCATCCTTGATTGTAGAAAGTATAAGATAGAGAAGGAAATGAGTCAATAAACAACTATAAAATCATGGATGATACAAAAATATAGTTGTGCGCATGACTGCGTGTGAGTGACATATGTAGTGCCCGAAATGCGTGTCAGTAGTGAAATACTTCATGATCTGTTGTTCTTTCTGAATATGTGATGGTATGCAATGGGTTTTGCCGCGGTGCATTGCGTTGCGACTATGCCAAGAACGCATACCCGTATAGGTACGTTTATGGGGCATGGTGCGAACGAGTCGGCTCGATATCACCGGCAATGATTCAGCTATGCGTCAATGAGAGGTGTACTGATCAGATGGCGTGTTCGTTCACGCCGTTGCTGCTTAATGCGATGTGTTGAATCATGGTTCGCGCACTATAAGGCATTGCATCCAAATCCGTCAAATCACGCGGTGTGTGAAATGCCCGTTGTATATAAAAAAGTCCGGTGCAACGCACGATGATAATGCGTTGCACCGGACTTACTGCAGAAACAATTGTTACAGACTGTAGATCTGTGCGCCGAACGGCCAGAGCGCGAGCTTGGCCATTTTGAACGACTGGAGGCCGAACGGGATGCCGATGATGGTGATGCAGTTGAGCACGCCTGCACCCAGATAGCCGAGTGCCATCCACCAGCCGACCAGCACCACCCAGAGGATATTGACCAGCGTGGAGCCAACGCCGCCACCGTATTGCACGGTTTTGCCGAACGGCGTCAAGGTAAGGCCCGCCATTTTGAACGCCTGAACTCCTAGTGGAATACCGATAATGGTGATGCATAGAAACAGTCCGATCAGTGCCCAGCTGATGGCGATTGCCAGTCCGCCCAGAATGATCCACAGAATATTGCCGATGACCCTCATCGTAAGTTCCTCACATTTGCCGGCATTGCGCCGGATACCGAATCGAATGCTGGATTCCATTCTATTAGGCGAACGCGGGCGATATGTGGGGAATCGGTGACGGGACCCCTGAGCATCCCCTGAATCGTCCCTGAGCCGCATGCTCAGGCGCCTACTCGGGTGAGCATTCTCACATTCGGCTGATTTCTAGCGAAAACTCTTGTGCGGGCGGGCTATGGACTATAGCATCACGACACATGACCACTACACCGCAGCCTTCTCAGGCATCTCAGTCCACTGCCACCAAACCCGCCACCAACCGCGAGCTGCTCCTGACGCAGTCCGACCGCGACCCCAAGAGCTACCGTGGCGTGGACCGCGATCCGCAGGTCGTGGACATCATCTCCAAACTCACCAGTGAGAAGGCCACGATTCCGGCAAGCTGCGTGCGGCGCGACGCCGCCGACACCGGTCTGGAATCCAACAGCGCCGACGTGGTGATCGGCGAAGCCATGCTTACCATGCAGACCGAGCGTGGCAAGCAGGCGATTATCGGCGAGGCCTTCCGACTACTGCGCGCCGGCGGCACCTACTCGATTCACGAACTCGGCCTGCAGCCGGACAACCTGGACGAATCCGTCAAAGATGAGGTGCGCAAGCCCGAAGCGTAACAGCGGTGTGCCGGCCCAACGATGGCCGGATAATGGGAAACAAGCAAAAGCGATGACGCGTATGTGAGGTACGCGCGACGAATAGGAGAACATCATGGCCGATGAGAACGAGCAGCAGACCGCATGCAAGGCAGGACGCGACGAGCAGCATTGCAAGTGCAAGCAGCGTAGGGAAGCCGCCGCGGCAGCCGAGGCGGCTGCCGCCAACGGCGAACACCACTGCGCCTGCAAGCACGACGCCCACGACGCCGAAGGCCACGCCGTTTCGACCGAGCCGCATTTTGGATTCATTGAAGACTTGGCCTCGTTGATCGATATTCAGGAGGAGGCCACTGTCTCCCGTACGGTGCTGCGCGAGGACGGCCTGCGCGCCGTGCTGTTCGGCTTCGACAAAGACCAGGCGCTGAGCGAGCACACCGCGGCCATGCCTGTGACCATTCAGGTGCTGGAAGGCAAGCTGCGCGTCGGCGGCGAAGGCCGTGAAGTCGAGCTTACGACCGGTGGCGTCGTCTACCTGAGCGCCCGTCTGCCACACACCGTCTATGCCGTCGAACCCAGCAAGATGCTGCTGCAGATGTTCGACAACCGCGGTTGATTCGGTGAATGACTGACAATCACGTATGAGAAGCTGATTGCCGTTAGACCATTCATGATGGCTTCCTTCGTATGGTGTTGGTCGTATGACCGTAATATGAAGGAAGCCATTTTAAGACGTTGGGGGAGAGCTTGAATTCGACGCCATCATCATACGGCCTCAAGGGTGCATAAACGATGTCACAAGTAGACGCACGCCCTTCAGCCATCCCAAACGTCACAGCAAACCTAGAACCCGCATGAGCTGACGGCCGATATTCGCCATGGCTGCATCATCAACCACGCCGACTTGGTATCCCAGCAGTTTGCGGTCGACGGTGACGATCTTGTCCGTCATCACGTAACTCACTTTGTTCAGGCCGTTCTCCGGACTTGGTTCCAATCGGACCCGCGTGTCGATGTCGGAGGAATCGTATGAGGTCAGCAGACAAGTGATGACGGAATCGAACCGATCGACGGCATCGCTCTGCACGATGACAACCGGCCGTGGCTTGCTGGCGTAGCCATCGGCCTGCAACGTCCAAATCTCACCTCGTTTCATCGGACATCCTCAAGGCGAGACGACTGGCATACTCAGTAGCGTCCCGCTCGGACGCAAACGGCTCCACGTCATTTCGTGGCAAACGCACCTCATAGGGGAACCCACGGTAATCATTGAACGCGCTGATGAACATACGCAGGGCATCGGCCGGGGTGGTACCCAGCTGTCGGGTCGTCTCCTTAAACAACGCAGCCTGCTCGTCATCAACTCGCGTGGCAATCTGCATGCTCATAGCCACTCCTTATTGCTATTTACTATCTTTTTGCACCAAATTGTATCAAATACTTGACTTCAGAGTGAAGCCCCCGCGTTCCAAGGCCCTTGTCTATACTGTAGACAGTTGTTCTTCATATGTGAATCGC
>OOBK01001065.1_pt1 | contig 16152 bp, 9 predicted proteins | sample 1671541 | NCBI WGS metagenome assembly OOBK01 (sample SAMN06348167, study PRJEB24527) | human gut metagenome | biome: human gut; feature: ankylosing spondylitis patient; material: feces | host: Homo sapiens | place: China | collected 2015-10 | reverse complement strand
ATTTGTATTTTTTTAAAATTTTATGAGATGTTTTGTAAATATAAGAAAATTTTATGGTTTGTACGTAAAAAAAACACATTTTTTTTGTAATATATCCCCATATCGATACATATACATATTAAGAACACAAAATAAAGCACAAAACCGGTTTTAAGAAAATGACCGGTATTAAGAAGGGAGAAATACTAAGATGCTTGATAAGGTGATTGAAAACAACAGGGTGAGTATTATCGGAGAAGTCGTTTCAGAATTTGAATTCAGCCATGAAGTGTTTGGCGAGGGCTTTTATCTGGTAAATGTATCGGTTAACAGATTAAGCGATATGGTAGATATCATCCCATTAATGATATCTGAAAGGCTTGTCGATGTGACAAAGGATTACAGGGGAAGGAAGATTGAGGTATCCGGACAGTTCCGTTCCTATAACAGACATGAAGGAGTTAAAAATAAACTCATTTTATCCATTTTTGTAAGGGAAATGCAGTTTATTGAAGAAGAAGAAATTCCGGAAGAACAGGCAAGAACCAATCAGATATTTCTTGATGGCTATGTGTGCAAGCCGCCGGTCTACAGAAAGACACCGCTTGGCAGAGAAATAGCAGATATCCTTGTCGCCGTTAACCGTCCGTATGGAAAGTCCGATTACATACCGTGCATTGCATGGGGCAGAAATGCAAGATATGCCTCTACAATCGAAGTCGGTGGACACCTTCAGATATGGGGCAGGGTACAGAGCCGTGAATACACGAAGAAAATCAGCGAGGAGCAGGTTGAAAAGCGTGTGGCATATGAAGTTTCCGTCAGCAAAATTGATGTGGTTGAGGAAGAAGAAGCCTGAAACAGAATAGAAGTTGACATCATAATAAGTAAGTGATATATTCAATATAATTACAGGGCAGCCTGTAAACCGAACAGAGCCGTAGAAAATGCGGCAGTCAGTGAAGTAGAGGTCGCGTTATTCATCAGTACGTTGGTAAGATGTGCCAGACACAGGTGAAACCAAAAGAAAGGGGATGACGCCGAAGTGGAAGATTACTGGAGGTCTTCTGCTGGGCGTAAGATTAAGAGTCTTGCGACTGTCATCTTTAGATGGAGGGCTACTTAAAGAACTATATTGAATTCTTTAGGGCCGGTTCATTTCAGACATGAGCCGGCTTTGCCTTTGTAAAATAAGAGAGGCTGGTATCAGCGGAAAGAAGGAGTTATGTCAGTATTTACCGGAGCTGGTGTAGCGATTATTACACCAATGAAAGCAAATGGAGAAGTCAACTATGAGAAACTGGGAGAATTTATCGATTATCAGATTGAAAATTCTACCGATGCCATTGTAATTTGCGGAACAACAGGAGAAGCTTCTACATTAACGCATGAAGAACATATCGAAACCATTCGTTTTGCGGCAGACCATGTAAAGAAAAGAGTGCCTGTCATTGCAGGAACAGGTTCTAACTGTACGGAAACAGCCGTATATCTTTCACAGGAAGCGCAGAAAGCAGGCGTGGATGCCTGTCTGGTTGTAACACCGTACTACAACAAGGCAACACAGAAAGGTTTAATCAAGCATTATACAACCGTAGCAAAGTCTGTAGATTTACCGATTATCATGTACAATGTGCCGGGACGTACAGGCTGCAATATCCAGCCTGAAACAGCAGCAACACTGGCAAAGGATGTTGATAATATCGTAGCCATTAAAGCCGCTACAGGCAATATGGCACAGGAGAGCAAGACCATGGCACTCGCAGAAGGCCGTCTGGATATGTATTCAGGAGAAGACGGACTGATTGTACCGTTAATGTCTATCGGCGCAAAGGGTGTTATTTCCGTATTGTCAAATGTTGCACCACAGCAGACACATGACATCTGCGCAAAGTTTGCGGAAGGCAAGATTGAAGAAGCAAGACAGTTACAGTTTAATGCACTCGAACTGGTAGACGCATTATTCTGTGAAGTCAATCCTGTACCGGTAAAACACGCCTTAAATCTTCAGGGCTGGGATATGGGACCGCTGCGTATGCCACTTTGTGAAATGGAAGATGCAAACCTTGAACGTTTAAAAAATGCTATGATTCAGTACGGAATCTTAGAGAAATAAGGAGAAACAGGACATGACAAGAGTAATTATGCACGGCTGTAACGGACACATGGGACAGGTCATTACAAAGCTGGCAGAAGAAGATACCGATGTGGAAATCGTAGCAGGAGTGGATCCGTTTGATGACGGACACAACAGTTATCCGGTTTTTTCATCTATTGAAAAATGTGACGTTGATGCAGACGTAGTCATTGATTTTTCATCAGCCAAGGCAGAGGATGCACTGATTGATTACTGCACAGCAAGCAAGCTTCCGGTGATTGTCTGCACAACAGGTTTAAGCGAAGCACAGCTTACAAAAATCCGAGAAGCGTCTGAAAAGGTTGCTGTATTAAAGTCAGCCAATATGTCCCTGGGTATCAATACATTATTCAAGCTGCTCCAGGATGCTGCAAGAGTATTCTGTGATGCGGGCTTTGATGTGGAACTGGTTGAAAAGCACCACAATAAGAAGCTGGATGCACCGAGTGGAACAGCGCTGGCACTGGCAGATTCTATCAAAGAAGTGTTAGGTTCAGACTATTTCTATAAGTTTGACAGAAGCGGCGAGCGCGCACAAAGAAATCCGAAGGAAATCGGAATCAGCGCTGTCCGTGGCGGTACGATTGTCGGAGAACATGAAGTCATCTTTGCAGGAGAGGACGAGGTCATTGAATTTAAGCATACCGCTTATTCAAAGTCTGTCTTTGCAAAGGGCTCTATCGAAGCTGCCAAGTTCCTTGCCGGAAAACCGGCAGGCTACTATGACATGAGAGATGTTATTGCGGCAAAGCAGTAAAATAAGAAAATTCAACAGAGCTTGTAATTTCAAATCCGCAGTGCCGGTAAAGCTGCATAGCAGCTGTATTGGTGCTGCGGACATTTAATATCAGCGGCAGATTGTGATTTTTAAAATAAGCCGGTATCAGGTGTGCAAGAAGCAGTGTGCCAATTCCCTGCCCCCGGCAGTCTTCATCGACATAGACCCCGTACAGATTCGTAAAGCCGTTTTCATAATCAAGGGAACATACGGCACACGGTTCGTCTTCCTCTCCCCGGTATAGCAGAAAATCCTGTTCATCATCGGAAAAGCTGGTTTCATACAAAAAGTTATCATTGCAGGAATTGAAATCTTTTGCAGGTGAGCTGGTTATCGTGGAGTGTATGTTTGAACAGGCAGCAGAATCCGGCAGAATGTCCCCATTTGCAGTACATAAAGCCGGAGCAGCCATGGAGGCATTTTCCGCTGTCAGCATCATCAGATATTCGGTGTAGGCGGTGCCGCCGTATAAAGCACATTTTTTTAAAAAATCCGGGAAAATCCCGGTAAGCATACAATCCGGGTACTGTGCTTTGATTTTGTGGTATGCCGTCCCGCAAAGGGCGGTAAAAATGCCCTGTCTGCGATAGTCCGGCAGTACGAAAGCTGCCACCTCCGCTTCTGTAAAGGATTCATTTTCACTGATAAGAAAAGTCAGCAGTCCGGTACAATGTGTGCGGTCTATATCTGAAAATACGGCAAAATACGGCGTGTCACAGTCCGAAAAAAGTTCATATTCTCCGCAGTCTGTAAAAAAACGTGCAAATGTATCCGTAAAACGGCTGTCAGCCGGGTCAATCTGAAAAACAGTATGATTCATCGTTATTCTTCCAATCTAACATAAAAATTTTATAAAATATATTGTAGCAAATTCAAAGATAAGGTACAATAAAGGAAAAGATTTTTGCGATAAAGTAGAAATGAGGCATATAGATGGGTAAAATAGCAGTATTAACAGACAGTAACAGCGGTATTACACAGGAGCAGGCAAAGGAACTGGGGGTATACGTGATTCCGATGCCGTTTTTTATTGACGGACAGCAGTATTTTGAAGGGATTAATCTGACACAGGAAGAATTTTACGAAAAGTTAAAAAATGATGCGGATATTTCGACTTCACAGCCGTCCGTAGGCGAGTTACAGGACGAATGGGACAAGCTTTTAAAAGAATATGATGAGATTGTTTTCATACCGATGTCCAGCGGATTAAGCGGCACATGCCAGACGGCGGCTATGCTTTCTGACGATTATGACGGTAAGGTTCAGGTTGTCAACAACCAGCGCATTTCCGTAACCATGCGCCAGTCTGTGTTAGATGCAAAGTTACTGGTATCCAAGGGCTATTCTGCGGCACAGATTAAGGAAGTGCTGGAGCGTGAAAAGATGCAGTCAAGCATTTACATTACACTGGAAACTTTAAAATATTTAAAGAAGGGCGGACGAATCACACCGGCGGCAGCGGCAATCGGAACGGTATTAAATTTAAAGCCTGTATTGCAGATTCAGGGCGAGAAGCTGGACGCATTTTCTAAGACAAGAGGCAAGAACTCAGCAAAGAAGATTATGTTAAAGGCAATGGCGGACGATTTGGAAGGACGTTTTAAGGAATGTGCCGAAAAAGGCCGCGTGCATATGGAAGCTGCTTATGCCGGCAACCGCGAAGAAGCAGAAGAATGGGCAAAGCTGATACAGGAAACGTATCCGCAGTTTGATTTCCACATGGATCCGCTTTCATTAAGCGTGGCATGTCATATCGGACAGGGTGCGCTGGCAATTGCGATGACCTGTTATATTCCGGAAGATGACACGAAGTAATGAAAAGATAGGGCAGGAGAGGCATATGCAGAAGGCAAAGCAAAGAAGTGAAATCGCACAGCAGGATAAATGGAGAATCGAAGATATTTATGCGACAGACGAAGCATGGGAAGCCGATTACAACGAATGTATCCGCAGGGCAAAAGAAAAATGTGTTTATCAGGGCAGACTGGCAGAGTCCGCCCAGATACTGTATCAGGCATTAAAGGAATCCGATGAAGCAGATTTGCTTGTGGAGCATGTATACGTGTATGCATTTATGAAATATTACGAGGATACTGCCAATGCTGTGTATCAGGAAATGTCCGGCAGGGCGCAGGCGGCTGTCACGAAGCTGTCTGAAAAATATGCATTTTTAACACCGGAAATTTTAGCGATTGATCAAAAGAAGATGCAGGAATATCTGAACTCGGATACACTCGTACTTTACCGTCATGCACTGGAGGATATGCTCGCGAAAAAAGAACATGCCCTTTCCGAAACAGAGGAACGCCTGCTTGCAATGGCAGGGCAGGTGACGGCTTCACCGAATGAGATTTTTTCAAAGTTTAACAATGCCGATGTGAAGTTTGGCACGATTTTGGATGAGGACGGTAATGAAGTTGAATTAACCAACGGCAGATACAGTGTCTTTATGGAAAGCAACGACCGTAGTGTCCGTGAAAATGCATTTAAGGCACTTTACCGCCAGTATGGAAATTATAAAAATACACTTGCAGCAACATACTATGCCAATGTCAAGCAGGCGTGCTTTTATGCAAAGGCAAGAAAGTATGACTCCACTTTGCAAATGTATTTAAGCGGTTCATTTATTCCAGAAAAGGTTTATCACAACCTCATTGAAACGGTTCATAAAAATCTGGATAAAATGCACACTTATGTGTCACTGCGCAAGCAGGTATTAGGCGTGGACGAACTGCATTTTTATGATATTTATGCACCAATGGTATCGGATATTACGATGAAGATACCGTATGAAGAAGCAAAAGACATTGCCTTAAAGGCACTTGCACCGCTGGGTGAGGAATATTTATCCAAGGTGAAGGAAGGATTTGAAAGCGGCTGGGTCGATGTCTATGAAAATACAGGTAAACGCACCGGTGCATTTTCATGGGGCACATACGGCGTACACCCTTATGTGTTCTTAAACTACACGGATACGTTAAATGACGTATTTACGCTGGTGCATGAAATGGGTCATGCCATGCACACCTATTATTCCAATACAAATCAGCCGTATCCGTATGCGGGCTACCGCATTTTTGTGGCAGAGGTCGCTTCTACGTGTAATGAAGCCCTGTTAATGCAGTATCTTCTGAAAAACTGCACGGATTTATCGGAAAAGAAATATCTGATGAACCACTATTTTGAACAGTTTAAGGGAACGCTGTTCCGTCAGACGATGTTTGCTGAATTTGAAATGATAACGCATAAAATGGCAGAAGACGGCGAGGTGCTGAGCGCACAGGCATTATGCGATGTCTATAGGAAGCTCAATGAAGAATATTTTGGTGAAGATATGGTGATTGATGACGAGATTGCGCTGGAGTGGTCCAGAATCCCGCATTTTTACACACCGTTTTATGTTTATCAGTATGCAACCGGCTATTCGGCGGCGATTGCGATTGCTTCCAAGATTTTTAAGGACGATGAAAAGACACTGAAAGGATACAAGCAGTTCTTATCGGGCGGATGCAGTATGCACCCGATTGACCTTTTAAAGCTGTGCGGCATTGATATGGAAAGTCCGCAGGTAATTCAGGAAGCGCTCGATGTCTTTGGGAAACTGTTAGAGGAGTGGGATTAATTGAAATATAAAATTGGCGAGCTGGCAAAACTGTTGAATATTTCTACCAACACAGTACGGCGGTATGAAAATCAGGGATATATTCATGCAGTACGGAACGAAGACAGCGGATACCGTTACTATGATGAAGATGGTGTGTTTGACATAACGAATATAAGGCTGCTGCGTAAATATGGATTTCCGCATGAAAAACTCCTTGAAATGCAAAGTTATACTATACAGGAAGAAATAGCAGCATATCAGGAACGTATGCAGCAAATGGATAAGGAAATTGCTTATATGACTTATGTGCGGCATCGTATTAAAGATGATGTTCTGCTGATGCAAAAAGCGGCGCAGATGATAGATGTCTATGAAAAAGACTGTGTGGAGCAGATTTATGTATTATATAAGGAAGGCGGAAAGCTTTTGCAGGAAGCAGGCCGGTTAAAGAAAATTGAAGAATTTTTATATCAATCTCCGGAGGTGCAGCACATTTATCTGATTCCACAAAAAGAATTGGAGCAGGGCAGATTTACAATTTGTAATGGCTGGTCGGTAAAAGATATGCACATGGAAAAGTATAGTATGACTGAAAATGAGTATACAGTGCGCTATCGCCAGAAACCGTCAATTATGGGAATTGTAAAAATTCCGGCAACACTGGAGGAATTGTCAGGTTATGAGGAGGAAACATTAAAACAGCTGATGATTGGCAGACATCTGCAATATATGAAAGAACATCATATGTGTATTAATGGAGATATTATAGGTGTGATTGTCAGCAAGGCGGTTGAAAATGGGAAACCAGTCATGTATCTGTTAATGAGTGTTCCTATTGTATCTGATGTAGAACAAAATATTGTATAAATTGAACAAAAAATATTGACTCTGACACGAGGTCAGACTTTATAATAAAATCCGACAGAAAAGGACTGGGCTTTTCTGTCGGATTTTTATTATGGTTAAAAACCGGAATGGAGGAGTTATGGGGAAAAAGACAAAGAAACGTTTGAGCTGTTTTTTATGTGCAATGCTGTTATTTGTAACAGGCATTGAAACATCGGCATTTACCGGGGTTTTTGCCGCAACAGCCAGAAAAATTGACGTCTGGGACTTTGGTGCTGTACAGGAAAGTGACACACAACTGTACAACAACCATATCAGCGCACAGGACTGGGAACAGTGTGAAAATGTCAGCAGTGCCGGAAAATTTGCGGAAGGCACAACAGTATTTGGCGATTTGACATTGACACATACAGTGAATGACCGCCTGTTTTCAACGAGCAGCAAAAATTATGGAACCAATGCACTTGCGAAAACGGCTTATGCAGATGGATATACCGCAGGTGGGATGTATTACTGCAACGGTACAGGTGGTGAAGGCAGAAGAAATATAACGATTGCCAATGTAGAAGCCGGGGATAAGATTGTAGTGTATATGGCATCAAGCAACGCTGTCACAGGCGAACTTGTATTTACCTATCTTGGAGAAGGTGGAACACAGAAAGATACGGAAAGTTTTACAAATGTAGGAACAAAATATGAATTTATTGCCCAGTATAGCGGTTCCTATAAAATTTATACTACAGCAGCTGCTGGTAAACCAATTTATAACCGAGTGATGAGAATACCGGCTGTAACAGTAAGTGGTACGATTGAATTAAATGGAGAGGATATTTCAGGATGTCAGTTACTGTTTATGAATAAACGTACAAATACAGCAACGCAGGCCAAGTTGAACGGAAATTCCTACAGTGTTTCACTGGCGGCAGGAGAAGAATACACTGCAGTGCTTTCAGGTGTAACCGGCATCGGTTTCACCAATGATACAAAGGTTGTAACGACAGATATATCAGAGGTATTGACCGGTAAGGAGAATGTCAGTCTGAAAGTTGAAACAAAGAGTGTCTATACATATACCGGAAGAATCAGTGGTTTTACAGAAGGCTATGATATATCAAAATTAAAAGTGACAATGGAACCGGCAGAAGGTGCAATGGCAGATGCCGTTGAATTAAAGATTGCAGAAGATTTTTCATTTACGGCAGTTCTTGAACCGGATGTAGAATATACAGCTTCTTTACAGGGAGTAAATGACTATGAAATCATTTCCGGAAAAACAGTAAATGACAATCAGAATCATACAGAGGATATTATTGTAGCGGCAAAGGCAGTTTATGCGGTAAATGGTGAATTTACAGGATTAGAGGCTGGAACAAATGTAACAGAACTTACATTTACCAACGTAGATGACAACTATGTGTATGCAGGAACGGTAACAAATGATGGCTATGAAATATCATTGAGAAACGGTGCTTATGCAGTCAGTGCAGCAGTAGACGGATACCGCACAACGACTCATGTAGTTGTAAACGGTGCTGCGGTAAAGAAAGATATTTTATTTGTATCGACAGCAGCGGCAGAACCAATGACACGTGTGCCGGATTTATATGTGGGTTATGAAGACAAGGCAGAATATAATTATAATACGGTAAAAGAGGCAGTTGCGGCAGCAGCAGCAATGAATCCGTCTTCGGAGGAAGAACGCATTACGATTCATATTGCACCGGGAACTTACCGTGAACAGGTTATCATTACAACACCATATTTGTCCCTTGTTAATGATTCAGACAAAGAGGTTCTGATGACATGGTATTACGGAATCGGTTATGAATATTACAGTGCAGACGGCACAGGATATTATAATGTGGAAAATGCGTATGACCAGTATGCAAAGTCAACTGCATCGAAGTGGGGCTGTGCTGTTTACGTAAAAAATACGGCAACCGGATTTAGCGCAGACGGCATTGTGTTTGAAAATTCATTTAACCGGTATCTGACAGACGAAGAAATTGAAGACGGTGTAACACCGGCGGCGGATACAGGACTTCCACAGAGAAAATATGGTACAGATGTAGCTTCCAAGGCAGCAACAGAGCGTGCAACAGCGATGGCAGTGGAAGCAGATAAAGTGGAATTTACAAACTGCGCATTTTTAGGAAGCCAGGATACATTGTATACAGGAAATTCCGCAACCAGTCTGTATTTTAAGAACTGCCGTATTGAAGGAAATACGGATTATATTTTCGGTGACGGTGACTGTGTATTTGACGGCTGCGAATTAAAATGGTACGGATACAGTACCAATTCAGTCGGCGGATATATTACAGCACACAAACCGACATCTGATACAAAAAACGGTTATCTGTTCAGAAATTGTGTTATTACAGCAAATGATGAATTAACGGTGACACCGGGATACTTCGGCAGACCGTGGGGCGCTGATGCACATGTGACATTTTTAAATACAAAGCTTGCAGGTGACTTTATCGTTGCAGACGGCTGGACGGAGATGAGCGGCAAAAAGCCGGAAAATGCAAAATATAATGAATTTAATACAACACGCACGGACGGTACGGAAGTGGATTTATCTGCCCGTGTAACAGGAATTATGTCTGAGGATACAGCAAATGCAGTTGATGTAACAGCTTATTTTAACGGCTGGACACCAAAGGCATACACAAAGGAAGCAGACGGCGTTGCATTTACAAGGGTTCCTTATGTTGTGGATAACGGTGATATTAATGCGCCATATCCGGGACACAAACTCACAGTTGGCTATTCTTTAGGCGAAGTAAATGATGCCAGTGATGCTTCGGTTATCCGCTGGTATATCGTTGCAGATGACGGAACAGAAACACTTAGCTGCAGCTCTACGGCAAATGCAGATAAGAGTTTTACCATTCCGTCAGAAGCAGAAGGCAAACGTATTAAGGTTGTTGTTATTCCGCAGACTATCAGTGGAACAACTGGTGAAGCAGCAGAATATAAAGTAGAAGCATTTGTAAGAGAAGGTTACGAAGACCCGTCTTCTACAGGTTCGGATATTGAACTGGGAAAGGGCGTTAATATTTTCCTTGCAGGAGATTCTACGGTAAAGGATTATTCTGCAAACGGAATGTATATGTCCGGCAAGGCACAGGCAGAAGGTTCATGGGGCGAATATTTGCAGAGTTTCTTTGATGATTCAAAGGTCAAGGTTGTCAACTATGCCAATGGCGGACGAAGCAGCAGAAACTTTATTAACGAAGGTTCACTGGATAAGATTGCAGAAAATATTAAAGCGGGAGATTATCTGTTTATTCAGTTTGGACATAATGACTGTTCAAACCAGTCTGGTTATTTAGAAGACCGCTATGTGCCGTTAGGGACACCGGATGAAAACGGTATTTATCCGACAACCGCAGGAACAAAAGTGGCAACACCGTCAACACTTACAGATAAATACGGTGATACATTTTATTCGTATGACTGCGGTGGAACATATAAATGGTACTTACAGCAGTATATTGAAGTGGCAAAGGCAGCAGGTGCAAAACCTGTTCTTGTAACACCGGTTTCAAGACTTTATTATACGGCAGACGGTACAATTAAGGCACACCATGATTCAACAGATACAACAACGGGAACGCTTGTTACAGAGAACAACGCATATGTAACAGCGGTAAAACAGCTGGCAGAAGAACAGAATGTACTGCTTATGGATGCGTTTGAGTTGACAAAGACAATGTATGAAACGGCTTATGCCAACGATACGGCAGCATCAAATGGGGTATCTGAATACGGTACACAGGTAATGGCACAGGGAGATAAGACACACAGCAATAAGCTGGGAGGTTTCCTGACTTCTGCAATGATTGCACAGCAGTTACAGAATATGGATTTAACGATTTCGTCAGCCGTTAAGATGCCAAGTCAGGTTGCAGGAAACAATCCGGATGGACAACAGACATTTACTGTAAATGGTAAAAATGAATTAAAAGCATATATCAAAGATGCAGACGGTAATTACACAAAAGTATCAGAGTATTGGACAAAATATGGACAGACATTGATTACCGAAATTGGTGAAAAGCACGAGGAATTGAGTAAACCGTCAGAGCCGGATACACCGTCAGAAGAACAGGCAACTGTATGGGTAGTCGGCGATTCAACCGTATGCAGCTTTACAGATGCATACTACTATCCGAGATACGGCTGGGGTACACAGTTATCCAACTATTTTGACAGCACATTAAAGGTTGAAAACCTTGCACTTTCAGGCAGAAGCTCAAAGAGTTTCGCAACAGGTATTAACGAAAATGGTGCTGTTGATGATTCAGCAGTAGCAAATTATACTCAGCTTAAAGAAAACATTAAGGCTGGGGATACACTTATTATTGCTTGGGGTCATAATGATGAAAAGACTGATTCTTACAGATTTACAGACCCTAACGGCGATAAGAATACAGCAGGTTCTTTCAAGAACTCACTTTACGAAAACTATATTAAGCTTGCTCAGGATGCAGGTGCTACACCAGTTCTTTGTACTCCAATCGTAAGAAGAACAGCATCAGGTGCTTGGGGAGATAATGACCTCCACGTTGCTAATGGTGGTGACTATGCTCAGGCTATCAGAGATTTAGGTGCAGAACTTGGTATTACAGTTATTGATTCACTTAATAATACTAAGAGCCTTTACGACACAGTAGGTGTAGGTACAGCTCCTAAGGATGCTGAAAACGGTGATAGCGAAACAGTAGCTCCAACAGGTTCAGCAGCATTCCATGCAACTGACCAGGGTCTTGTTGTAGACAATACTCACCTTAACGAATACGGTGCATCAATGGTAGCTTATATGATGGCTAAGGACATCAAGGCTTCTAGTATTTCTCTTGCATCAAAGGTAGGAGATATTACAGAACCTAGTGCATCTATGCTTACAAGAAATGCAGGTTGGGTTAAGTTTAATGAAGGTGTTTGGAATAAACCAGAACCAGCAATTTGGAAACTTTCTTCTCCATGGGAAGCTATGGCATTTGGTTCAGGCGTAAGTGGTATTACAGAAGATAGTCATCCAAATCACGATGCAATTCAGAAAGATGCAACTACATTTGAAATCGTTGTTAGAAATAACAAGGGTAAGATTGCAGGTAGCGAAGATGGTATGATGATGGCATTCCAGGAAATTGGTCCAAATGATGACTTCACATTAACAGCTACAGCAACAGTAGGCGAAGGCTTCAAGGTAGGAAACCAGATTGGTTTCGGTCTTATCTGTAGAGACAATATGTTCATTGCAGATAACTACAAGACAAAGGCTGACTATGTAACAGCTGGTTACACTCAGCAGTCTGTAAGTAGTGTTTCAACTCCAGTTGCTCCATTTGCAAGATTAAATGGTGCTCTTGATAAGGCAAACGTTCTTGAAACTGCTCCAGCAGCAGGCGACAGCATTGAACTTAAACTTACAAGAAAAGACGGTGTTTACACAGCACAGTATGGTAACAACACTCCTGTAACATACACTGATGTAAACCTTGCAGCATTAAATGCTGGTCATGACTATGTAGGTATGTTCGTTTCAAGAAATGCTGATATTACATTTAGCAATGTTTCATTAACAGTAGATGCTAAGTAATTGACATATTAAATATGTGGAAAAGTGGTCAAAGGAAAATTTGGCCACTTTTTTGTATTTTCAAGAAAAGTTTATGATAAAAAACTAACTTTATATAGAAGAAACTAGTATTATTTAAAAATTCGTTGGTGGCAACATTGATTATAGGGGTTATGTTGCCGGTGTGTATAAATGTTAGTTTGTGTATATTGAAAATTGAAATTGTGAATAAGTCAAAATAAAGAAGGTTGTGGATAAGTTCAATTATTTTCTTATGTGTATAAATAGGTAAATGTTACAATACCGAAAATAGTTTTGTAATATTTAAAGCAAAGATAATGGCAAATGAGAGAAAAAAATCAATTAAAAAATGGAAAACTGTCCGTAATGTTACACCAATGTGGTTCAAAAATTACGATTGTGACACTAATGTTACAGCTATTTTACACTTACCCAAAACCCCTTGATTTTTGATTTTTATAGTGTTATATTATGTTCGAGCAAAACGACAGCAGTAACTACAAGGTATGTTACAGTAATATTACAAATTACCTTTTTAGTTGACTAGTTGTAGGTGTAATGCTATAATACTTTTGTAAAAGAGGTAAATATGCTAGCCTCTACACATTTATTTTCATAAGGAGGAAACAAGGAAATGAAAAAGAAAATTGCTCTTTTATTAGCAGCTGCTATGACTGTTAGTATGCTTCCAATGTCAGCAATGGCTGGTTCTACTAATACAATTAGCGTTACAGCTAATGTTAAGACTAATGAAGCAGTTAAGGTTAACGGTGCGTTTACTCAGTTACAGATTAAGCCACTTGATACAATCGCTTCTAACTCATCTATCGTTCTCGACCTCGAAAACGGTGAATACAACGAAGAATACTTCACAGAATGTGCATACAAGGCTCACGATGGTGAATCTTATGACACAGTTTACAACTACAATGTTAACGATCCAGAAGCTGGTCTTAAGGCATATGTAGGTGCAAAGAACGAAAGAGAATTACCATACAAGCTTAAGTACATCAACAAGACTTCTATGGAAGTTCAGTTATACCCAATCGACGCTAAGTGGGTAAACCAGAACAACTCTGGTGGTGCTAACGAAGCTACAAAGGGTACTCCTGTATACCAGATTTCATTACCAGTTGACGCAACTGATGACGAAGGTGACATCAAGGTTACTGTAGACGCTAACTCAACTACAGTTACTGGTGGTGGTTCTTACACTATCGCTAAGGTTACTTCTGGTTCAGGTTCTACTACTTCTTCTGTAGTATCTTCTGACGTTAAGACTCACAGTGGTAACATCAACGTTCCACAGATTACAGTTAAGGAAGACGTTTCTGGTACTTTCACAACTGAAGGTGGTACAGTTAAGGTTAAGGCTAACGGCCCTTACAAGTTCAAGGCTGGTACTGTAACATTAAAGAGTGGTGTTAATGCTGCTGTTCCTTACACTTACAAGGACAAAGATGGTAAGGAAATAACTCAGACTTCTATTTTAGCTAGCCAGACTATCGCTGACGGTGCTAACGAAGTAGTATTCACACTTACTAAGGCTGATATTGCAAACATTGACAAGGATAAGTTATCTTCATTAACTATCGACGGTCTTGTAATGGTTCCTAACAACGACGAAAAGAACTACGGTGATGTATATGTAACAGTTTCTGGTACAGATATCACTAGCCAGCAGTTAAAGGTTGGTACAAGAGCTGACTACGGTTTCAACTTAACAGCTATGACTGAAGCTCCTACAATCTTCGCTGGTAGATCTCCATTAAGAGATGACGATCTTGATGATGACGATTTCAAGACAGCTAAGTTCAGATTTGAAGAAACTACTCCAGGTGCTTGGTTAACTTCAAGAAAGCTTGAATTCACTGTTCCTGATGGCGTTAAGATTATCGGTATGGACGTTGATAAGGTTGACAAGTTAAATCAGTCTAACTTCGAAGCTGGTGCTTGCCTCTCTAACGACGGTCAGACTTTAAGAATCGAAAAGGATTCTGACGTATTCAACGGTTTCTCAAGAAACGATGCTGCATACGTAGATATGTACCTTTACCTTTCTACAGATGCTGCTTTCACTGGTGATGTAACAGTTGCTGTTTCTGGTGCTGGTGTTGAAGCTGATACTATCACTCCTGTAACAGTTGCTAAGGTTGTAACTCCAATCACTGTTGAAGCTACTGAAACTAAGGCTGCTATGGGTTACCAGAACATTGATACTTCTGATATCACTATTACTGAAAATGCTGCAGGTGCATTACTTGACGGCAACACAGTTAAGTTAGCTATTGATTCATTATACGGTTCTAAGGAATTAGGTTTCGCTGATGCTGATAACCTTACTTTAACTACTGATGGTAACTTAGAAGCAAAGAACTTCAAGGTATCTGACGGCGAAATGAGCTTCAAGGTAGATACTGCTTCTTACAGCACTCCATCTACAGTTAAGATTACAGGTGTTCAGGTTGGTACAACTCGTTCAGTACCTTACGGTGCATACGACTTAAAGGTATACGGCGACGCTGTAGTAAACAACTACGATGATGATGTTGATACTTACTCTAGCACAATTTGCTCAGGTAGCGTAAGTGATCCTGATACAACAGCTGCTGCTATCAACAAGGATATCAACGATTCTGCAACTCGTAAGCTTGATATGTTCGATGTAAACGAAGGCTTCAAGTTTGCTGGTTACTTAAATGTTGATGGTTCTTCTTCTGACTCTGTATTAACTAAGAAGGTAGAAGTTACTATCGGTGAAAAGTCTGTAACTATGGACGGCGAAAAGGTTGATACTGATGTAGCTGCTTACATCCAGACTTCAAGCAACTCTACAATGGTTCCATTAAGAGTTGTAGCTCTCGCTCTTGGTGTTGACTCTGCTAACGCAGCTAACCCAGACGAAACTAACGCTGTAAACTGGGATGCTAACTCTAAGACTGCAACTATCGTTTACGGTCAGGGTTCTACTAAGACTGTAATCCAGTTCCAGGCTGGTTCTAACAACATGAATGTTAACGGTTCTACTATCGCTATGGCTAACGGCGTAACTGCTGAAATCACTGACGGTAGAATGTTCGTTCCTTTCAGAGCTTTAGGTCAGGCATTCGGCGTATCTGTATCTTGGGATGCTGATACAAAGACAGCTATCTACAACGCTTAATTTATAAAATATAATTTCGATTATATATAAA
>OOBK01001056.1_pt1 | contig 16216 bp, 12 predicted proteins | sample 1671541 | NCBI WGS metagenome assembly OOBK01 (sample SAMN06348167, study PRJEB24527) | human gut metagenome | biome: human gut; feature: ankylosing spondylitis patient; material: feces | host: Homo sapiens | place: China | collected 2015-10 | reverse complement strand
GCGCACCGGCCCCCACCTTTTTCAAGCTCGTCTTGTTCAGCGTTACCACAAACATACCGTTCCCTCCCACCCGTTTTGTTCTGAAAAGAATATATGGGGCGGGCAGGCAGAATATGTTTGGCACCACCAAAAGAGCCCCCGCCGGAATAGACCGGCGGGGGCTTTTTCTCATAGCGGTAAGTTCAGGATCACTCGATCAGGCCGTTCAGCAGGGCCAGGCACTTGCGGCTGTGCAGCTTGCGGATGGCCTTGGCCTCGATCTGGCGGACACGCTCACGGGTGACACCGAAGTCGCGGCCCACCTCCTCCAGCGTGCGGGGGCGGCCATCGTCCAGACCAAAGCGCAGGCGGATGACCTTTTCCTCACGGGGGGTCAGGCTCTTGAGGGCCTGATTGATCTGCTGGGCCACCATGGCGCGGTCCGCTGCCTTGCCGGGGGCCTCGGCGTTCTCGTCGGCCACGAAATCGCCCAGGGAGGAATCTTCTTCCTCGCCCACGGGGCTTTCCAGGCTGGCGGGTTCCTGCGCCATGCGCTGGATCTCGCGCACGCGCTCCACGCTCATATCCATGGCCTTTGCCAGCTCCTCGGGGGTGGGCTCGTGGCCGTTCTGGTAGACCAGCTGGTTGGTGGCCTGACGCATCCGGTTGATGGTCTCGACCATGTGCACCGGGATGCGGATGGTGCGGGCCTGATCCGCAATGGCGCGGGTGATGGCCTGACGGATCCACCAGGTGGCGTAGGTGGAGAAGCGGAAGCCACGGTCACAGTCAAACTTCTCGGCGGCCTTGATCAGGCCGATGTTGCCCTCCTGGATCAGGTCCAGGAACGCCAGATTGTGGCCGACATGCTTCTTGGCGATGGAGACCACCAGACGCAGGTTGGCCTCGCTCAGGCTGCGGCGGGCGTTCAGGCCGTCGCGGCGGATCTTGAGCAGCTCCTGGCGGCGCTCCTCCGTCAGAGGGCCGTTCTCAACAGCCTCCATGGCCTCCTCTTCGGCAGCCTTTTCCTCGTCGTCCTCGCTGGACTTGGTGTTGCCGTCCTCGTCCAGATCCTCGGTATAGCTCCGGCTGTTCTCATCCTCCTCGAACGAGAAGCGGGCGCTGTTCTTTTTGATGTACTCAGGCGCGCCGTACTTCTGGCGGTCGGCCTGAAGGATGTGGGCAGCCTCGGCACCGGCGTGGATGCGCTTGCTCAGGTCCACTTCCTGCTCCGCGCTCAGCAGCGGGATCTGACCGATCTGCTTGAGGTAGTTCTTCACAGGGTCATCCAGCAGCTCATCCATGGCAGCCTTCAGGTCTGCGGGGTTCTCCTCTGCCGGGTCGTCCTCATTTTCATCGCCCAGGCCCAGCTCATCGCTGTTTGCCTCGGCACTTTCCACCTCTGCCATGATGCCTTCCACATCCAGGCTGGTGTCACCGTCGGCCTCGTCATCCAGAATTTTGATGCCGCGCTCCTCCAGAAGCGTGTAAAGCGTTTCCACATCCATCCGGCACTGGGAAGCCAGTGTCTTGGCCTCGCCCGCCGTCAGGGTGCCTTCGCCCTTCGTCAACAGTTCCTTCAAAGTCATGCCCATTTCGCTCTCTCCTTTTCACCGCGGCGCTGGCTGCGCCGTAAGTGATATCGTATCATAAGTTTTGCCGCTGCGGGATGGTTCAAATCACCAGGCCGCCGTTCACACCGAACACCTGCCCGGTGATGTAACCGGCGCTTTCGCCTGCCAGGAACACCAGCAGCTGCGCCACCTCGTCCGCGCTGCCCAGGCGGCCCACGGGGGTCTCCTCGGCCAGCGCAGCCTTATCCTCTGCCGTAAAGGCAGCCATCATATCGGTGTCGATGACACCCGGAGCCACGCAGTTCACGGTGATGCCGCTGGGCCCCTCCTCTTTGGCAAGGGCCTTGGTCAGGCCGATCAGGCCCGCCTTGGCAGCGGAGTAATGCACCTCGCAGCTGCCGCCGGTCTGGCCCCACATGCTGCTCACGGTCAGGATGCGGCCCGCCTTGCGGCGGATCATGCCCGGCAGGGCCAGCTGGCACAGGTGGAACGCGCCGCTCAGGTTCACGTCCAGCATGTGCTGCCACTCCTCCGGGGTGATATCGGTGAACAGCTTCTGCTGGGCAATGCCCGCGTTGCTCACCAGCACATCCACATGGCCCACGGCCTGCTCCACGGTGTGGAACGCCACCTCACAGCTGGCGCGGGAGGCTACGTCGCACTGGACCGCCAGCAGGCCCGGCAGCGCCTTTTCCAGCGCCGCCGCCGCCTCGGCGTGGGTGTGGTAGAGCACCGCCACCCGGTAGCCCGCCTGCCAGAAGGCGCGGGCCGCCGCAGCTCCAATGCCCCGGTCGCCGCCCGAGATCAGCACGCAGCGCCCATTGGCCGCAGGGGCTGCCGGTTCCGGTACAGCCTCCACCGGCGGTTCCGTTTCCGCGGCCGGTTCTGTTTCCGCAGCCGGTTCCGGCGCAGCTTCCTGCACCGGCTCCTGTTCCTGCGCAGGGGCCCGGGATGCCTCGTCCGCATCGCTCAGGTCAAAGGTCAGTTCAAATTCATCATCGTACAAGAGTCAGCCCTCCTGCCGTTTGTTCTCTGCCTGCAAAAAATCCCGCAGGCAGGAAGGTCCCGCCCTCCACCGCACCCATGGGCTGCGCTCTGCTCCTCTTTCCGGTCAAGGCCGGTCCTGCGGCGAGCCCGCTGGTCTGTGCGAGTGGTTTCGACAAGATACCATTAAATAATATAACACAATTCGACGAAAAAAGAAAGTGGGAACCGCCGTCTTTTCACGCAGTTCCCACTTTTTTTCACGTTCTCAGGGGGTCACGGGCGGTTTCCAGCGGGGCTTAGCGGCCCGCTGCTCCCGCAGCCGGAGGAAAAACGCCTGCAGCAGCGCCTGCGCCTCCTCCGCCCGCAGGCCGCGTTCCACCACCGGATGGTGATTGAAGGGCAGGGCGAACAGGTCGGTCACGCTGCCGCAGCACCCGGCCTTGGTATCCGCCGCGCCGTACACCACCCGCCTGATCCGGCTGTTGATGATGCCGCCGCTGCACATGGGGCAGGGCTCCAGCGTAACGAACAGCTCACACTGCCACAGCCGCCAGCCGCCCAGCTTTTTGCAGGCCGCGTCAATGGCCAGCAGCTCGGCGTGGTGGAGGGCGTTTTTCTCGGTCTCGCGGGTGTTGTGGGCGGCGGCGATGATCTCGCCGTTCCGGGCCACCACCGCGCCCACGGGCACCTCGCCCAGCGCGGCGGCCCGTGCGGCCTCCTCCAGCGCCGCGCCCATCAGCTCATAGTCGGTCATCCCATTCCCCTTTCTGCCAGCGCCCGGGCCAGCACCAGCCCATTGTTCAGGATATGCAGCACCACCCCGGGTGCAGGACTGTCGGTCTGCTCTGCGGCCCATCCGAAAATGAGCCCCATGCCCAGCGCGTAGCACTTTTCGGTCAGCGTTCCGTGCAGGGCCGCAAAGAGCACAGCCTGGCAGAGGTTTGCCGGGTGCTCCCCCAGCGGCCGCAGCAGGCGCAGCAGCGCCCCCCGGAACACCAGCTCCTCGGCCAGCGGCAGCACCAGCAGGCTGCGCAGCGTACCGGGCACGCCCTGCGGCAGCTCTGCCGCCCCGCCGGGGACCAGCACACACCAGACCGCCGCCAGCCCGGCCCAGGCCAGTGCCGCGATGCCTGCCGCCCGCAGGCGGCGGTTCTGTTCTGACATCTTCTCCGTCCCCTCTCCGTTTGGGGCCGCGCTGTTCCGCTGCTTCGGGCGCACAGCGCACCGCCCCGCAATGCCTGATGCCCATTGTATCATGTTTCGGCCCGTTTGTGCAAGAAAACGGAGCGGAATTGCGAAAATACGAAGAAATATTGATTCAAACAATTGACATTTTCCGTCGTCTCTGGTATATTCCTATACGACTTTTTGATTGATTTGGTCGGGTTATCCGTTCTTGGCCCCGTTGGAGGTATTACTATGATCCGCATTCTTACCGATTCCGCATCCGACATCCTGCCCGCTGAAGCCGAGCAGCTGGGCGTGACCGTCATCCCCCTGAACGTCACCCTGGAGGACGGCACCGTGCTCCGGGACGGCGTGGACATGACCCCCACCGTGTATTACGGCGTGATGGCCCGCTGCCACAAGCTGCCCACCACCAGCCAGCCCAGCCCCGAGCTGTTCCAGCGCTTCTTCCTTGAGGCGGCTGCCGCCGGGGACGAAGTGGTGGGCATCTTCCTCTCCCATGAGCTGTCCGGCACCTGCCAGTGCGCCCGGCTGGCCGCAGACATGGCCAATGTGGACAATGTCCTCTTTGTGGATTCCGAGAACGTCTGCCTGGGCGAGAGCCTGCTGGTGCGGCTGGCTGTTCAGCTGCGGGATGCCGGAAAGACTGCCGGGCAGATCGCCGCCACCCTTGAGCACGCCAAGGAGCATCTGCATCTGGTGGCTGTCATCGACGACCTGAAGTATCTGCGCAAGGGCGGCCGCCTGCCCGCCGCCGTGGCCGTGGCCGGTGGGATGCTGGGCATCAAGCCCCTCATCACCATCAAGGAGGGCAAGGTCGTTATGGCGGGCAAGGCCCGGGGCCTGCCCGGCGCTTACGTTGCCCTGTTCAAGAAGATCGAGGAGCTGGGCGGCATCAGCACCTGCGCCGACGCGCTGGCCGGTTACACCCTCGCCCCCCGCGAGGTGCAGCCCATCCAGACCTACCTGCAGGAGAATCTGGGCCGGAGCGAGGCCCTTGTGCGCCAGATCGGCTGCGTCATCGGCACCCACGCCGGCCCCGGCGCGTTCGGCCTGGCCTTCCTCGATGAAGGCTTCACCTTCTGAACTTACCCAATCAAAAAGAGGAACTGCTTTCCCGGCAGTTCCTCTTTTTTGTTGGTTCACAGCACCGCGTCCGAGACGATCTTGCCCAGCAGGAGCACCAGAACCACAAGCATCATGGGGCGGATAAACTTTGCGCCGTTCTTGAGGGCGAAGTGGGAACCCAGCAGGTTGCCCACAATGCCGCTGATGGCACAGGGGATGCCGATGGAGAACACCACCAGCCCGCTGGAAAGATACGTTACCAGGCTGGCGTAGTTGCTGGCAAGGTTGAGCACCTTGGCGTTGCCGCCCGCCGTGCGCAGGTCAAAGCCCATCAGGGTGGTAAAGGCGATGATGGCAAAGGTGCCGGTGCCCGGGCCAAAGATGCCGTCGTACAGGCCGATGCCCAGCCCGATGGCAAGGGCCAGCACCGCCTTTTTGGCGTTCAGGGTGCCGTCGTCCCGGTTCTCGTCGGGCAGGTCCCGCCGCCAGAGGATGAGCACCGCCGCCACCGGCAGGATGATGAGCATCATGGTGCGCAGCACCTGATCGCTGAGCAGGAGCACGATGTGGGAGCCCAGTGCGCTGCCCACAAAGCTGCCCACAGCCGCCAGCAGGCCGACCCGGATGTTCATGGCTCCCTTCTGGAAGAACTGTGCCGTGGCAAAGGTGGTGCCGCAGGCCGCGCTGAATTTATTGGTGCCGTAGGTGTAATGCACCGGCAGGCCCGCAAACAGGTAGGCGGGCAGACTGATCAGACCGCCGCCCCCCGCCGCCGAGTCCACAAAGCCCGCAAACCCGGTCATCAGCATCAGAAACAGCAGCATTGGCAATGATAATGTAATTTCCATTCGTTCTACTTTCCCACTCTTTCGTTTACTTCAGATACAGCTTTCCCTCGCAGGCCAGGATCTGATCCAGGATCATCCGGGACACCCGGGCACCATAGACCATGGCGGGGTGGTCGTTGTACTCGATGATGTCATGGAACTCCTTGTTCATCAGAACGATCACATACTCGCCGTAGGGGGTGTGGATGATGCCGCCGTCGTTGCGGCAGGCGTTCATACTGCCGCTCTTGCTGGCCACCCAGATAAGCTCCGGCTCGCCGGTCTCCTCGCAGTCCAGATAGAACTGGGGGAAATCGTGGGTCAGCATGGTGTTGTAGTGCTGCTGGCGGAAGATGCCCAGCATGGCGGCGCTGGCTTCCCTGCTGACCAGCGTGCCCTTTGCCACCTGTGCAAACAGGGCGGCGTAGTCCCGGGGCGTGGTGGTGCCCAGCTTGTCGTAGCGGTCAAAGTGGAGGGGGTTGTGCAGGACGGTGTGCCCAAAGCCCAATTCCCGGATGCAGGCATTGATGGTGTCCAGCCCCAGGTAATCGATGATCATATTGGTGGCGATGTTGTCCGAGCAGATGATCATCATGGTGGCGGTGTCCTTCACCTTGAGCTTTGCCCCCACGCCCAGGGCCCGGAGCATCCCGGAGCCATCCACGAACTGGCTGGCCTCGTAGGTGATCTCCTCTTCCAGGTCAGCCCTGCCCCGGCTGGCCTGCAGATACAGCACCGCCAGAATGAACGCCTTGATGGTGGAGGCCGTCTCAAATTCCTCGTCGGCACCGATCTCCACCGTGCTGCCGCGCAGGTCATCCACAAAAACGCTCATCCTGCCCTGATAGGAATAGAGCTCGGCGGCAATGCGCTTTTCCAATGTCATATTCTGATCCATCTGGAATCCCTCAACTTTTCTATACTTTCCGTTATACTTTATCCTTACCGTTAAGACATTATTTTTGTTGATTCTGTTGTTTTTGTTGCATGTGTTCTCTCAACTACAACAAAATCAACAAATTCAACAAATTCTGAGATACCAACGGTGATTACAAGTTGTTTTCAAAGAAACGCTGTGCGTTGCGGAAGAAGATGGCTTCCACCTCATCCTCGGTGAAGCCCTCTTTCCGCAGGGCATCGGCCAGCAGGGGCATTTTGGAGCAGTCGCTCAGTTCCAGCTTGCCGCCAATGCCGTCAAAGTCACTGCCCAGACCGATGATTTCAATGCCGCCCACCTGCTTGAAATGGGCGGCGTGTTTGGCCATCAGGGCCGTGGTGCTGCGGCACAGGTCGGGGCTGGGCTGGTCATCCAGAAAGCCCGCGCAGTAGTTCAGGCCCACCAGACCGCCTTTTTCCGCCATGACCCGGATCATCTCATCGGTCAGGTTGCGGCAGTGGGGGGCCAGGGCGCGGCAGTTGGAGTGGCTGGCCGCAAAGGGGCGGGTGCTGTGCTCCGCAATGTCCCAGAAGCCTTTATCGGACAGGTGGCTCACATCGGCAATGATGTGCAGCCGCTCCATCTCGGCCAGGAACTCGAAGCCCTTCTCCTTCAGGCCGGTCTCGGTGTTGGGCATACAGGGCCAGATGGGGCCGTTGCCGGGCACCACGTTGGGGCTGGCCAGCTCGTTCTCGTGGTTCCAGGTCAGGGTCATCATCCGCACGCCCAGCTCGTACATCCGGCGCAGCACGCCCAGACTGCCCTTGCAGCAGCCTGCTTCCTCAATGGTCAGCATTCCGCTGATCTTGCCCGCCTCGGCGTTTTTGCGGATATCCTCGGGGCGGTAGACAGGGGCGATCCTGTCGGAATACCGCTCCATCATCCGCTTGAACACGTCGATCTCTTCCAGCGCCGTCACCAGCGGGTCCGCGCCCGGGGTGGGGTCGGCCAGATTCACAAAGGCGGCAAAGCACTGGAGCATGTAGTCGCCCTTCTCCAGCTTTTCCAGATCGATGTGGCCGTTGTTGTGGGCAAAGGTCTGCCCATCGCCCCGCATCTCCGCGCGCCGCAGCTCGCTCAGGGTGTCACAATGTAGATCAAAGACTTTCATAGATCGTTCTTCCTCCTATAACATCCTCGCCCTCTCAGTCAAAGCCTGACGGCTTTGCCAGCTCCCCCAAAAGGGGAGCCTCTGGCGGTTTCCCGAAACCTTGCGGGGGAATTGCCAGTGCCTCTCCCTTTGGGAGAGGTGGCATCCCGCAGGGATGACGGAGAGGGTGAGTTACTTTATCAGAACACACTCCCCACCGCATACAGACTCTTGACCAGATCTTCCCGGTACAGCGGGTCGGCGGGGTCAAGGCTGTTGATGACCACGCCGCCGCTGGCGGACGCGCCGGTGGAGTGGATGTAGCGGCCCTCGCCGAGGTAAAGGGCGATATGGCCGGGGAAGTAGAGGGCATCGCCCCGCTTTTTGTCCGCAAAGGGGATCTGGTGCATGGGCCAGCCCTCCACGATCCTGGCATCCCGGTAGATGAGCACGCCGCACTGCATATAGGCGCTGCTGACAAGGCCGGAACAATCAATGCCCCGGCCCGATTTGCCGCCCCAGCGGTACTCGGTGCCCAGATATTTTTTCGCCTGCGCACAGACGGCATCCCGGAACGCTTCCTCGCTGCCGTCGTACCACGCCTGCAGTGTCTGCGGCACCAGCTCCCCGGCGGTGACATTCCGGGCCTCGGCCAGCGCGTCATCAAAGGCCAGCCCCTCCCGCTGGGAGAACACAGCGGCCATCTCAAACCGCACCGGCTCCAGCGCCACGTCCCGGACATAGCCGGTGCGGCCATCCAGCAGGGCCACCCTGGCCCAGCCGGTGTGGGCCTCGGCTTCCTCGGGCGGCTCGGGCAGGCGGCAGAGCAGGCAGCCCCGCTCCAGCTCCAGCATCCGCACCCCCTGCACCTTGGGCAGGCTGAGCACATCGGTGGCACGGCCCACCAGCACCAGCGGCTGGGGCAGGTAGTCCCGCAGCGTATCCTCGCTGACAAATTTCAGCGCATCCCGCCGGACAAAGCCGTGGTATCCGTAAAAGGTGACCACCTCGGCCACCTCTGGGGAGAGGGGCACTCCCTCGGCAGTCACGCCGCCGGGGGCGGTGCGCACCTGACAGGCCTGACCGTACAGGCCCTCGTCCCCGATGGTGGAAACAAGGCCCGCCTCGCTCTGTTTCGTGGTCTGGGGCAGGTCGTAAATGGTCACGACAGGCCGGGCAAATATGGCGTATTGCATCATTCGGTTCCCTCCAACAAATTCAGCAGCTCCTCCGGCTTCATGCGCAGGATGGCACCATCCGCGCTGCCGGTGACGGTCTCGGCCAGATCCTGCTTGGCCTGCTGCAGCTCCACGATCTTTTCCTCAATGGTGTCCTGGGCGATGAGCTTGTACACCTGCACTGGGTTCTGCTGGCCGATGCGGTAGGCACGGTCGGTGGCCTGATTCTGAGCCGCCACGTTCCACCACGGGTCGTAGTGGATGACGATATCGGCGGCGGTCAGGTTCAGGCCGGTGCCGCCTGCCCGCAGGGAGATCAGGAACACGCTGGCTTCGCCGCCGTTGAAGCGGCGCACCAGCTCGGCACGCACCGGTTTGGGGGTGGAGCCCTGCAGGGTGAAGTGGCTCACGCCCTCCGCGTCCAGCCGCTTGGCCAGCAGCTCCAGCATGGAGGTAAACTGGCTGAACAGCAGGATGCGGTGCCCGCCCTCCACGGCACTGGTGACCAGCTCGATGCAGGCATCCAGCTTGGCGCTGCCGCCTGTCCAGTTGTCGGCAATGAGCCGGGGGTCGCAGCAGATCTCCCGCAGGCGCATGAGGACGGCGAACACCGCCATCTTGTCCTCAGGCTTGGCGGCCCGCAGCTTCTCCCGGGCATCCACCACGGCGGCAAGGTAGAGCTTGCGCTGTTCCTCTTCCAGCTCGATGCGGTAGACGTTCTCTGTCTTGGGGGGCAGCTCCTTCAGCACCTCGGACTTCATCCGGCGCAGGATGAACGGCCCGGTGAGCTGGTTCAGCCGCCGCACCGCCGCCGGGTCATTTTCCTGCGTGATGGGCTTTTCAAACCGGCTGCAGAAGCTCTTGTAGGGCGGCAGGTAGCCCGGCATCAGGAAGGAGAAGATGCTCCACAGCTCGCCCAGGCGGTTCTCCACGGGGGTGCCGGTCAGCGCAAAGCGGACACGGCTGTTCACCCCGCACACCGCCTTGTATTTCTGGGTGGTGTGGTTCTTGATGGCCTGGGCCTCGTCCAGGATACAGGCGTAGAATTTCTGGCTCTCGTAGAGGGTCTCGTCGCGGCGGAGCAGGTCGTAGCTGGTCACCACCACATCGGCCCCGTCCCACTGCTTGGCCAGCTGGGCCCGGTGGGCGGCATCCCCGTCCACCACAACGCAGTTCAGCTCCGGCGTGAACTTTTGGCATTCCTCGGCCCAGTTCAGCACCAGCGAGGCCGGGCAGACGATGAGGCTGGGCAGGGGGTTCCCGCCCTGCTCCCGGAGTGCCAGCAGATAGCTGAGCACCTGCACCGTCTTGCCCAGACCCATATCATCCGCAAGGATGCCGCCCATGCCGTAGCCATCCAGCGTGCGGAGCCAGCGGTAGCCGTCCCGCTGGTATTTTCGCAAAACTTTTTGTAGAGATGCAGGCGGTGTATACTCGCTGTCCTTCACCGCATGGAAGCTCCGGCTGAGCTGGCGGAAGGCATCGTCCCGGTTGAAGCGGATGCCGTTCTGCCCCGAGAGCGCCCAGTCCAGACTGGGGGCCCGGTACAGGGGCAGCCGGGCGTGGGTCTGGCCCAGTTTGGCCCCGGAAAGCTCCAGTGTCTCGTTCAGCTCGTCCAGCACCTCCATGGAATCGTCCAGCCGGAGCAGACGGCCATCCCGCAGGCGGTGGTAGCGCTTTTTCTGGTGGAGCGATCTCAGCAGGGCTTTCAGCTCTCCCACCGGGAACTCCCCCGTGTCCACCTCAAGGTCGAGCACGCTGCCGTGCACCGACACCCCCACCGAGATCTTCGGCGGTGCGGCCTGCATACTGCGGAAGGCATCGGTCAGGTAGACCTCGCCCTCGGCCAGCAGGGCCGGGATCCCCTCATCGAGGAAGCGGTAGACCGCATCCTCCTCATAGGCATCGTAGTGGGCGGCAAGGCCGTTGCCCATGGTGCCCGGCCCCGGCTCCAGATACCGCCCCAGCAGCCGCCCGGCCCGCTGTTCGGCGCGGGCATCCCGCAGCAGACCGGCAGGCCTCGGTTCCTCCGGCGTGACGCGGTCCTCACCGTACAAAAATTCAAGGTGTGCCCGCACCGTTTCCCGCGTGGGCGCGTCGAGATAAAACTGCACCACCGGCTCCAGCGGGATCTGATTCAGCAGCAGGCGTTCGGGGTCCTCAATGGTCACCCTGCTGCCCAGCTCCGGCAGGACATAGCTGCAAAAGGCGGTGGCATCCCCGGTGGTAAAGAACAGGCTCTTGCCGCACAGCGCCTCAAGGGCGGGCCGCATCCGGGCGCTTTCGGCCCGGTCCAACTGCCAGATCGTATCCTCACTGTATAAATAGTCGTTGTCTAAACCCGTTTTCCACCCCAACGCAGGGGTCACGGACACCTCCACGCCGCCCCGGCGCTTTTCCACCCGCATGGTCAGGGCCGGGATGCCGGTCTTGAGGGTGTAGCCGCCCAGATTGCCGGTGGGGGCATAGAGGGCCACCAGTCCATCAAAGATCTCGCCGTTCAGCGGGATGCCCCCGGCAGGCCCGCTGCGGGGCGCATTGCCATAGCTGCGCAGAGCCGCCTCGACCCCTTCCTTTGCGCTGAGCTGCCGCCGCAGCAGGCGGAGCAGCTGCTGTGCCTCCGGGGCAAAGGCCTCCCAGCTGTGCCGGAATTCCAGCGCCTTGCCGTAGCTGATGAAGCCGTGCTTCTCCACGGCCCGCAGCAGGTCCGGGATGCTCTTTACCACATACTGCCGCCCGCCGTCTGCCGAGATGCGCAGCCGCAGCCAGGGCAGTTCCCCGGGCAGCAGGGTCAGCTCCGGCTCCAGCTCTGCGGCGTGGGGGCGCAGCTCTGCGTGGCCGGTCACGCCGTCCACCTCGGCCAGTGCTCCCTCCTGATAGGCCTGGAGCAGCCGCCGTGCCTCGTAGTCAGATTCCGGTTCCTCGCCCCGCCATTTCTTGCCGAACAGCATTTCCAGGCTGGAGGCATAGCTGTCCCTGCGGGGCGGCTCCTCAGGCTGGGGCGTTTGCAGGTTGGCCGTGCCCCGCACCACGCCCGGGATGCTCTCCGGGCTCTCAGAGGGCCTTTGCGGCGCTCTGCCGGAAAGGCCCTGACTCTCGCTGTCCCGCATCAGCAGCGCGCCGATGTGCTTGCAGCAGGGTCCCTCGCCGTTTTCGTTGTAGGGGCAGGAGCAGCTGGCGCTGACAAAGCTGCCGTTTTCCCGCAGCCAGACCTGGGTCTGGTACAGGCTCCGCCCGCCGCCGCGCACATCGGCGCTCAGGTGGCGCACGCCGTTCCCAGCCACTTCGCAGTTCAGATCCTGTATCCGGTCCGTGTAGGCCTTGGCCCGCGCGAATATCGTGCCGCCCAGCAGGTAGCGGATCTCTTCCATGTCCATCCGGGGTCTCCCTCCCTCTGCAATGCTCTATTGGTTAAGCATACCGCACCGGCGGGCGGGATGCAAGAGGTGCCGGGAAAAAAATTCCGGAAAGCACAGAAGCGCCTCATCCGGGAGAGGATGAAGCGCTTCTGTACTTTGGGAATTTTGGAACACTCAGCCCGCATTGCGGTTTACGGGCCAAGTGGGGGTTGGTTTAGGGCTGCTCAGGCATTCTGCTTGAGCTCCTGTGCTTTCTGCCATGCATTCAGCACATCGATCTTGCTTACGGTGTTGTCGGGATAGAATTTCATCTCTTCCGGAGCCGTGCCCTCATCGTTCAGGTCAGGGATAAGCTCGTTTTCCATGGCCCAGCGGGCGGCGTGCTGCAGGTCCATATCCTGCTCTTCCTGCCCTACATCGGGGTAGAGCAGTTCGGATTCGGGCATGGGTTTGCCTGCATCCTCCCACAGCATCATGGCAAGGGCGCTGCGGTTGCTGGGGAAGTAGGGCAGAGCCATCAGCTTGCCTGCAAATTCAGCGCCCAGAGAATAGGCCTGATAGCCCAGCACTGCACCGCCGACAACAACAGTAGTGCCGATCACGATGGGGCCAACGATATCGGGCTCGTCATCTTCAATGGATGCATCCTGTGTCATGGCTTTCAGGGTCACGGCCTTTGCAGGCATCGCAAAGTCAAAGCTTTCCTTATCCTGATAAGCGTTCGGATCATCCAGGCCGGTGATATCCCAGTGGCCAAATTTCAGACCGCTATCTGCAAAAGCATCCTTATCAAATGCAACACTCACCGTTGCACCCTCGGGGACATTAAAGGAACCGTCCTCGTTGGCATTCTTTTTAACGATCTCGGTGATATCCTCGGGGTCAGCACCATCCTTACCAGGCACTGTTACGCTGGTGATAACGCCGTCCTTCAAGGTCAGGATGGGCATTTCAGACACAACAAAGTCCTTTTCGTCCCTTGCCAGCTCATTCTTATCCTGCTTGACAGCAGCAGTCAGGGTCTGCTTGCCGGTCTCCTTGGGAGCAATGCGGAACGCATATTGTTCTTTTACATCGCCCAGATCAATGGGCAGGCCGCCTTCCGGCATGGGCTTGTACTCGTTGTTTTCGTCCTTATACTCGATCTCGCTGTTCTTGTCGCCAAAGTCGATGAATGCCTCACCCAGATTGGCATCATCATTGGGGGTAACCTTTACGGTAAAGTCCTTGCTTTCGCCTTCCTTGATGACGGCATCCTCCAGGCCCTCAATGGTCACAGTGGTGTGAACACGGCCTGCAACGGTATAGTCCTTGTCCGCTGTGCCCAGCTCTACATCATCCCGCACCACAGCAGCGGTCAGCTTCTGGTCACCGGCATTTTTGGGGGTAATGTGGAACACATAATCATTCTTGCCACTGGCCAGATCAATGGGCAGGCCGTCATTCGGCATGGGCACGTATTTGTCGTTGTCGTCCAGATATTCGATCTCGCCGTTCTTGTCGCCAAAGGTCAGGATACCGGTACCGGTGCTGCCCTTATGGTCAAGGGTCACGGTAAACTCTGCCGATTTTTCCGCTTTGATCTCACCCTTCAGATCGCTGATGGTCACACCGACTTTCTTGGAAAAGCAGCGATATTCCTGGCCATCTTCGGTCTTTTTGTAGCCCACCAGATACCCCTTATTCGCACTCGTCAGGTTCAGATTCTTCTGGTAATAATCCGTTCCAGCGGTGGATGTAGTCAGTTGACGGCCATCCTTGGGGTCTGCACAGTCAACGGTGGCATTGTTCTTGAAAGTCTCTTCAATCGTGATTTTCTGGTTTGCATTCAGATAAATGTCCGTATCATTGTTTTCAAACTGGACATTTCTCAGAATAACATCTGGTTTACCATCCCATACTTGGATACCATATTTTGCACCTATAATTTTACCACCGTTGATTTCTGTTTTGGAAGTATTTGCATAGGTTGTGCCGTCTGCACGAAGTGCCGCACGGTCTGAGCCACCGCTTACCTTAATGATACCGTTATTAAATTTCATTTTGCCAACGCCAGCATTTACAATAGCGTCAGCAGTGCCCCCCTCGCTGTTAAATTCCGGCATGCTTACGGTATTGTCAATTGTAACATTTCCATAACTGCTAAGGACCTGACCGTTTTGTGTGCTGGTAAATGTTCCGCCATGAATCTCCATGGTGTCGTTTGTTGATTGGCAAACCCAGAGCGTTGGGGCCTCAGAATCACTTCCTATGAATTCTCCGCCATTAATCGTTACTTTTCGAACGCCTGCAGCATTGCCTTGGTAGACAAATACAACGGAAGCTCCGTCACTTGTATAGCAGCCGCTGTTTATGGTCAAATTTCCTCCAGCTATCATAATCGTAGAGCTTAGGGTTGCGTGAGCTTTTACGTCTTCCAGTATCACCGATGTTCGGCTATCTATTATATTAATTGCTCCACCTTGAGTATATCCAGTGCCACGAACATTGATTGTAGAATCTTTTATCAACACCTTTGGTGCGGTCGATCTACCATAGTCACCAGCATTAATACCTTTGCAGTCCTCGCCACCCTCAATATGAACGCCATCTACTACGATTGGATCCGCATCAGAGCCACCCGCGATAAAGGTAAAAGCAGATGGCATCAAGTTGGGCTGCTTTTTAATATTATAGCGTCCGCCATGAATTGCTACTTTTGCATTAACACTTTTTCCACTGGTACACAAAAAAGTCGGACCATTATAAACACCATTATTATTAACCGTCAAATTGCTGCTAGTATCAATATATAATAGAACATTTATTCTAGCGTCCTCGTCCGGTGTAAAGGATACTACATCGCCATCCGCGATATTAATAATAACCTGTTCACTCGTATTGATTTTAATTGCTTTTGTGTAATTACCACTCAAGCGATATGTACCGCCCGTCGTAATGGGCTGGCCGTCGGTCAGGAGCTCTCCCTTGGTGGTATCATCTGCTGTTCCTTCCGCAAATGCCGACACTGCCCCCGCAGGCAGGAATGTCAGCATCATACTGAATGCCAGCAAGAGGCTGATGAGCCGTTTTTTCATAAAAATCCTCCTTTGTCAGTCATCAATACTCCCAGTTTCTCCACAAAAAGCACCCAGACAAAAAGAAAAAAGCGCCGCACCAGCCAAATGGCTGGTACAACGCTTTGCGTTTTGTACTTTAGGGGTGCTCGCCCTCTCTATCTATGCTTTAGTCTGCCGCTTCTCAAGGGCAGGGCAATCGTGGTACCCGGAAAAGCTACTCCCATAAACTTCTCCATAACCCCGCACCGGCTGCCCTTTGGGGGGTGCCGGCACATTTCCGCATAGTCGAAGAGGGTTGCAGAGCAAAGTGCAGCTGACGGCCCATACCGGGCCTTCCGCCTTGCGTCACAGCCTTCCGACTGGTTTGCCGATCTTTCTGTTTTGCTGACAAGGTGCTTTTCGCACTTTATCATACCCCCCCCCCCTATAAAAAATCAAGGGGTCTGGGCGAGGTTTGTGAACATTCACAAATCCATGTGATTTTTTCAGGATATTTTAATGAAAAGGCACACGCACAACAAAAAAGCCCTGAGACTTTCATCTCAGAGCTTTCGTTTGAGTCGGCGACTACCTATTTTCACGCGCCGTTTCCAGCGAACTATCTTGGGCACGAGTGAGCTTAACTTCTGTGTTCGGAATGGGAACAGGTGGAACCTCACCGTCATCGTCACCGACCAATATGACTGGTTCAGTATAACATTTCTGTTTTACTTTGTCCAGTATTTCTTGAAGGACGTGCCTTCAAAACTGAATAATCACTGCTGACATTTTGTCATTGACTTGAGAATTCAAGCGAATTGTGGTCAAGCCCTCGATCTATTAGTACACACTTGCTGAATGGATCACTCCACTTACACATCGTGCCTATCAACCTCGTAGTCTACAAGGGATCTTACCTGATCAAATCAGTGGGATATCTTATCTTTGGGTCGGCTTCACGCTTAGATGCTTTCAGCGTTTATCCGATCCG
>OOBK01001044.1_pt1 | contig 16334 bp, 17 predicted proteins | sample 1671541 | NCBI WGS metagenome assembly OOBK01 (sample SAMN06348167, study PRJEB24527) | human gut metagenome | biome: human gut; feature: ankylosing spondylitis patient; material: feces | host: Homo sapiens | place: China | collected 2015-10 | reverse complement strand
CGTTAACTTCAGTCGGTCGACGTCTTAACTGGTGCGGAAGACAATATCATGTAATGCGATATGGCGAGTGTTATGTGGCACTGCGGAGTCAGAGAACCAATCATGTTTTACATTATGAATACACATCAACTGGGGAGAACCTGCCATTTCTCGAAGAAGAGTATGAAATTGCAACTGAAAACGGAGTATTTCAAATGAATGGTAGGTGGTCGGACAATCCCATAGTACTGTAGAAATCGGGCAATGCCGATGGAGGGAAGGGGATTGCATAGTAAAGGTCTTACTGAGGACACATTATCCGTACTCAGGGACGGAGGAAATAATGGAAACGAAATTAGTGAGAATAGCTGAGATATCGGCAACATCAAAACATCCTATATTTACATCAGTGTACCACTTGATAAATGAAGATATGCTAAAGCAATGCCATAAGGAATTAGATGGGAACAAAGCAGTCGGAATTGACAAGGTAACTAAGGATGAGTATGGGAAGAACCTTGATAGAAATATCAAGGAACTGGTACAGAGGTTGAAAAACAAATCCTTTAAGCCACTTCCGTCACTGAGGGTATATATACCTAAAGGAAATGGAAAGAAACGACCATTAGGGATTGCTTCCTATGAAGATAAGATTGTACAAATGGCAGTGAAGAAAATACTGGGAGCTATTTATGAACCGAGATTCCTAAACTGCATGTATGGATTCAGACCGAATAGGGGGTGTCACGAAGCAATAAAAGAAGTATACCAACGGATAAGCTATGGAAAAATCAGCTATATCGTAGATGCCGATATCAAAGGTTTCTTTGACCATATCGACCATGATTGGATGATGAAGTTCCTTGAATGGAATATACAGGATAAGAACTTATTGTGGCTAATACGTAAATACCTTAAAGCAGGAATAATGGAGCAAGGAAAATTCGAGCCAACAGAGGAAGGTTCGGCACAAGGCTCAGTAATGAGTCCGATGCTTGCAAATATATACATGCATCATGTGCTGACGCTGTGGTTTAAGCTGGTGGTGCAAAGGGAAATGCAGGGAGAGTGTTTTCTCGTCAACTTTGCGGATGATTTTGTTGCAGGATTTCAATATAAGTCAGAAGCTGAAAGATACTATAAAGAGTTAAAGGAACGAATGGAAAAGTTTGGACTGGAGCTGGAAAGTAGTAAAAGCAGACTGATTGAATTTGGGAGATTTGCAGAGCAGAATCGTAGAGCAAGAGGAGAATGTAAGCCTGAAACATTTGATTTTCTGGGATTTACCTTCTACTGTAGCAAAACTCGAAAGGGAGGTTTCGTGCCAAAGGTACAGACTTCAAGAAAGAAGTTTGAGCAAAAGGTTAGAGCATACAAGAACTGGATTTACGATAATCGAAATCGACCAATGCGAGAAATAATTAAAGAGTTGAACGTAAAACTAATTGGACACTACCGGTATTATGGTGTTACATGGAATTTTCGGAAGATAACAACATTCCTGCATAGAGTACAACAGTTTCTATTCAAAGCCATGAATCGGAGAGGTTGTAGACGGGCATACACATGGAATGGATTTGTGGAAATGCTCAAGTATTACCCGTTAGCAAAACCTAAAACGTACTATTGTTTATATTGAAGCGAATGTTACTATGAGGAGCCGTATGCGGGAAAGCCGCACGTACGGATCTGTGAGGGGCTAAGATTGAGAGGTCTTAGTCTACTCGACTGTCTAAAAAAAAAACAGAGCAGGCACTCCAGATGGGGCGCCTGCTTTTTATTCGTTGATGGTGATCTGCAGACCGGACTTGAACTCGATCATGGCTCTATCCTGGTAGATAATGATCTGGCGGATGAGCTTTCGCACCATGCGCTCGTCGAACTCGGCGATATCAGTCTGCTGATCTTTCAGGAAATCCTGCAGCTCGGTGATTCTTTTCTGCAGGTCTTTTTAGATTCTGGCTGAGGCATCGGCCTTTTCCTTTTCTTCCCGCAGTCGGAAGATCTCATCGGCGATGGCATCGTAGTCTTCTTTACCGTTTGCTTTCTTGATGAGCTCCGTCTGCAGTTCATCGAGCCTGGCCTGGATGCCTTCCGCGCTGGATGGATCGGATTCGCGGATGGCTTTCACCATGTTTTCCTGGAGCTGATGCAGGAATTCGTCTTTTCCGGTAAGGATCTGATTGAAGGCTCTTATGGTGATGTCCTTTAGCCAATCTTCCTTGATGGTGCGGTTTGTGCAGACTTTGACTGCGGAAGATGGATCCAGACGGCTGATGCAGCGCCAAACGATGGATGTCCTTCCATGGATGTACCAGTGGACTCTTCGGTAAAGATCGCCACATTCTCCGCAGACGACAATCTGGGAAAAGCAGTTGTTGCCGGAGTAGGTCCGCTTTTTACTGGAAGGGGAGCGGTGGACGTTCCTCCTTCGGACGAGCTCTTCCTGGACCTGCATGAAAAGTTCTTTAGGAATAATCGCTTCATGGTCGTCCTCGACATAGTACTGAGGAAGAACGCCAGTGTTCTTGACTCGCTTCTTGGTCAGGAAGTCCGTGGTGACGGTTTTCTGAAGAAGGGCGTCTCCCATATACTTTTCGTTTCTTAGAATCTTGTTGATCGTGGAATCGTACCATTTGGTATTGCCTGCTCCAGTGAGAATGCCGTCCTACTCAAGATGCAGCGCGATGCTTTTCATGGAGTAGCCTTCGAGATACTCCCGATAGATCCGACGCACCACCTCGGCCTGCTTGGGATCAATGACAAGGTTTCCATTTTCGTCTTTGGTATATCCTAGGAAGCGGTTGAGGTTGACCTGGACTTTTCCCTGTTGGTAACGGTACTGGATGCCGAGTTTTACGTTCTGGGAGAGGGACTGGGATTCCTGCTGCGCAAGGCTGGCCATGATCGTGATCAGAACTTCTCCCTTGGCGTCCATCGTGTTGATGTTCTCTTTTTCAAACCAGACGGCGATGTTCTTTTCCTTCAGCTGCCGGATGTATTTGAGGCAGTCTAAGGTGTTACGCGCAAAGCGGCTGATGGATTTTGTAATGACTATGTCGATGTTTCCCGCCATGCATTCATCGATCATCTTATTGAACTGTTCTCGTTTCTTGGTGTTGGTTCCGCTGATGCCGTCGTCTGCGAAGATGCCGGCAAGCTGCCAATCTGGATGGTTGTTGATGTACTCCGTGTAGTGGGAGACCTGTGTCTCGTAGCTGGTTTCCTGTTCATCGGTATCCGTGCTGACGCGGCAGTAGGCCGCAACACGCAGCTTCGGCTTTTATGCCTGTTTGACGTTATTTCCCATCGTTCTTCTGGCAGGAATGATTGTAATATTTCCCATTTGTTATTCCTCACTTTCAATCAGACTGTACAGGTATTCAGCCCGCTGCTTTGGGCTTCCGGGCGTCTGCTCAGGAGTAGAGATGGTGAACGACGTCGCTGCAGGCTTCTGTGCTTTGGGCTTCCTGCCTGGGTGCAGTCGTCCCATTTTCTTAGCCCGCTGAATCCGTTCCTCGTGGATCCGGTCGAGTGTTTCTTTATCGGTAATGGCAGGATAGAAGTCATCGCCCTGGTAGTGTCTGTTTTCAAGCAGTCGTTTGATCGAGGAGTGCGTAGCCTTGATTCCTGCGCCGGTTGCTGCTTTTGACAAAGACATCCCGGCAAGGTAGTTCTTAAAAAGCAGGTGCAGTTTTTCTGCTTCCTCTTTGTAGACGACAGCTTTGCCGCCTTCAATCCGGTAGCTGTATGGTAGGGTTCTCATAACTTCACATCCTTTCTTTAAGCTCAAGCCCGCACTTCAGGCAGAAGGTGATCTCATGACGGGAATGCACCGTGATATGTTCGACAAATTCATTAAACAGTTTATCGTCAAACGCCTGAAGCATTTCGCTTTTCTCGGCGAAGTGCAGAAGGGCTCTTGCTTCTAGCAGCACCCCGGCGACATCGGAAGCGGAGTTCTCCAGGCGGTCAATCTCCTTCTGGATGTCCTCCGAAGCAGCCAGAAGGGCTGTGGTTTCTCTGCTGTAGAGTGTCTGGTCGATGATTCCCTGTGTCATCAGGTGGGTTAAGGTCTGTCGCTTTCTGGCATTTTCCGAAAGCCGGCCTTTCAGGGCATCGATCTGATCCAGCGTTTCTTTTTTTGCGTTATCCTTCAGGCTGTTTGCATAGGGCCTTAAGATCAGCCGGTAGGAGTAGATCAGTTTGTTCATCATGGTAAGAAACGAACGCTTCAGGTCCTCATCTTTGATGGACTGCATCGGGCATAGCGATTTTCCTTGAAGATGGGTTTTGCATGCCCAGATCACAGGACTTCCAGAAGAGGAGTAGGCGATACGCCGTTTAAACGTGCTCCCGCAGCATCCGCAGAGAATCCTTCCGGTGAAAGTATATCGCTTCAGGTATTTCCGATTGTCTTTTTCGATACTCTTTTCCTGCGAACGCTGCTGAATTAGGCGCTGTACGTTCTCCCAGTCCTCGCGGCTGATGATCGGTTCATGGTGGTCTTTCACGAGGACCGCATCTTTTTCACCGCGGTTCATGTGACGATTGAAGGAAGAGTCCGTCCAGGTCTTTTGGAAGATACAGTCTCCAGTGTACTCTTCTAGGAGAGCATATCCAGGATATTTGATTCTTGAGAAGCTCAGATCCAGAGCATATGGGTGTTGATAGATGTATGTGCTCACAGAATTCCACATTGGCTGGTAACAGATCTCATAAATGAACTGTTCGATTTCATTCTGATATTTTCCATTTTTGCCTCACAATCCGCAAGAATATTTTTCTTGTCCGATTTTTTAATGATACCAAAGATGCAGAGTTTTTTCAATTAAAGTAGTAGTGTATTCGTGCAAATGCGTGAATAACGGCTTGCGTGGGAGCCACCAGAATGATATACTGAACAAGTATGAAAACCACTATATTGCTTTCAGACTAAAAGAGGTGGGTGCTGTGGAAGTTAGCTACAAGAAACTGTGGAAGTTGCTTATAGATAAGGATATGAAGAAAAAAGATCTGCAGCAGCAGGCCGGAGTCAGCTGGTCATCCGTGACAAAGCTCTCAAAGGGAGAGACTGTCAGCATGGAAGTGATGATGAAGGTCTGCAAGGCGCTTAATTGTGATATTGGTGATGTCATGGAATTGATACCGACGCCAGATGATGTAGAGGAGTAAAAATATGCCAGTAAAGAAAAGCAAGGTAATTACAACGGCAAAACCACATACGATAAAAAAATTCGAGTTGATCGAGATGTACATTAAAGCCTGGGCTCAGAAACTCATGCTGAATAATGCGTGCAACGGGCTTATTTTCATTGATTGCATGTGCAATTCCGGCGTTTATAAGGATATAAATGGAAATATTGTTTATGGCACCCCGATTCGTGTAGCCAATGCACTCCTTGACGTTGCGAGGACGTATAGCGATAAGCAGGTCTTTCTGTACTTTAACGATCTAAATACTGCACGGGTTGAAGAATTAAAAAAACATCTTCCGCCTGACGAGCGTAATTTCAAGATAATAACATTGAATGAGGATGCGACGGAGCTTCTTGATACAATAGGGCCGCAACTTAAAGAATCAAGTCATTACCACTACTTCCTACTCTACGATCCGTACAATGCGAATATTGAATGGCGTGTTCTGGTTCCGTTCTTTAGATATTGGGGAGAGGTTATGATCAATCATGCACTGATGGATCCGATTCGCGCTATTACAAGCGCCAAGAGTGCTACGGCAATCGAAAAATATGAGCATACATATTTAGAAGAGTTTGAGAAGCTCCTTCCGTATGGTAGTAATCAGTCTGCATATGAAAAACGTGTCGCAGAAATAATCGATCATATGAAAGGAAACCGGGAATATTATGTTGCATCATTTCCGTTTTACAACAGGAATCGATCTTTAATGTATGATCTCATTCACTGCACAAGCAATATTGAGGGCTTTAAACTGTACAAGAAATGTGCATGGAAGGTGTTTGAAGGGCACTCGTCTCTTAAGAATAAACCAAGCAGATTTATTCAGATGGAGCTTGATTTTAGCAATGGAGCTGGTGTGACAACACCAACAGATGATACCTGCTATGGAATCAATGATATTGCAAAGTATTTACGGAGCGAGTTTGCTGGTAGAAAACATGTCTTTCTGGATGAATTATGGGATGCTCTAGATTATCATCCAATCTTTCCGTCCGAAGGATACCGGAACGAAATAAAGAAGGAATTATGTGATTACTATGATGCACGAACAGAGATGGCGTTCAACCCGAAAACTGGAAAGAGGCAGCAAGCTATTTCGTTTGTGGATTGAGTAATAGATTGTGAGGAATTGATCGCTTTGAAGACGATTACTAGGAAGTCCATGCTATATAAGACAGGTGTGGAGTACGGAGATTACACCATGAATCATGTGCAAGGCTGCGCACACGGGTGTAAATATCCGTGCTACGCATATCTTATGAAGAAGCGTTTCGGACAGATAAAAAGCTATGGTGACTGGCTAGAGCCGAGTCTGGTGTCAAATACATTGCAGCTTCTGGATAAGGAAATCCCGCGGCTTAAAGACGAGATTAAGTCTGTTCAGTTATGCTTTACGACAGATCCATTCATGTATGGCTACGATGAAATTGAAAAAATGAGCCTGGCGGCAATAAAGAAGCTTAACAATGCGGGGATTAAGTGCACAGCACTCACAAAAGGAATCCTGCCAAAGACGCTCAGTGACTTTTCCAAAGAAAACGAATATGGGATCACCCTTATCTCGTTGAATGAAGAATATAGAGAGCAGGAGGAACCTGGGGCTGCGCCTTATGCAGAACGGCTTGCAGCGCTTAGAGCATTACACGATGCAGGCTGCAGGACATGGGTAAGCATAGAACCATATCCGACTCCGAACCTAATAGATCAGGACTTGGGTGAGATCCTTGAGGCTGTGAACTTTACGGATCGGATTATTTTCGGTCGGACGAATTACAATAAAAAGATAAAAGAATACAAGGAACACAAGCATTTTTATAATGAATGCGCGAAGAAGGTCATTGACTTCTGTAAGGACAGAGGCATTGTCTACCATATAAAGAATAAGACGATAACAGAAGAATGAGGTGAGAGAAAGTGGCATTACTACAGGATTTGATCAAGCAGGTCGATGATCCGGAACTCCGTGAGCGGATCCTGATGGAAGTCAATAAGCTGAATAAACAGAAGAAATTCGGTCTCGTTTTTGAGGAACATCTGCCGGAATGTACTCCTCTATATGACGTCAGGATCAAACGTGGCTCAAAAGTTGCGCTCAAAGCAGGCAAAGTTGATGATATTTATCTAGTACGTTCTATTGCAGGGGCAAACGCAATCTGTGAACACAGGCAGAGTCACGAAGTGAAGGAATTCCTTCTTGATGATCTGGTGGCAATAGCTGAATTTGGAGAACCTATTTATCCATACCTGAAACCTATTGATTCAATCTGTAATGCGCCGGATTCTGATTTGTGGCACACACTGATTGAGGCTGACAATTACCATGCACTCCAGCTTCTTGAATATCTTTATGCAGAAAAAGTTGACTGTATCTATATCGATCCACCTTACAATACAGGAGAGTCCGATTGGAAGTACAATGATAATTTTATTGATTCTTCAGACGCATATATGCATAGCAAATGGCTATCATTTATGAAGAAAAGGCTTGATCTAGCAAAAAAATTGTTGAGTCCAAAAGGAACGATAGTAATAAGCATCGGATATCAGGAAATAAATAGGTTGATGATATTGTGTGAAGAAATTTTTAGTGACCGAAATACAACTTGCGTAACAGTGCAAACTTCTGGAGGAAAGCCAAACGGAGGCTTTACTTTTATGCACGAATATCTTGTTTTTATTACAGAAAAGCAATTTCAAGCAAAAAAAATGTCGTTTACAGGTGGTGTGCTCCGCTCTCCATATGAAGGGCTTACGTTAAGCACGTTTTATAAAACAAATAGGCCGAATCAGGCTTATCCTATTTTCATTGATGCGAAGACACACAATATTGTTGGTGTTGGAAAATCTCTTCAAGAACGAATAACAGATGGGTCATATACAGGAGATAAACAAGAATTTAAATATGATTACGATGAAGCACCAGAAGGAACGATTGCTGTTTGGCCTGTAAGTAGTAAAGGCAAGGAGTGCGTTTGGAGACTTATTCCTGAGAGACTGATGCATGACTGGAAAAAAGGTTTTATTAAGGTTACTCAAAACAAATCTTCAAAGAATAGAAATCATTATAGCATACAATATTTGCCTGAAGGGGTAATTAAAAAAATTGAATCAGATCAGCTTATAATCGTTGGGCATGAAAAGGATAGCCCTACCTTGATTCTGGGAAAAAATGCGACAGTTGGCGGGGAAATACCTACAATCTGGTTAGAAAAGAGTTTTTTTACCGTGAAGGGAAGCTCAGTTCTAAAGCGTATATTTTCAGATAATAGATTTCCTTACCCAAAACCGGTTTCGTTTATTAAAGAAATCATACAAGGTATTAGTTCGGAGAATTCTGTAATAGTGGATTTCTTTGCAGGAACTGGGACTACACTGATTGCGACATTACTGTTGAATGCAGAGGATGGTGGGAAAAGACGGTGTATCTGTGTAACAAACAACGAATTATCTAAAGGTGCTGAATCGAGATTAAAAAAACAAGGATGTAACCCAAATGATTCTGAATGGAATAATTTGGGCATCGCCCGCCATGTCACCTGGCCACGTACTGTCTGCAGCATTAAGGGTGTAGACATAAACGGCGATCCTCTGAAAGGAACTTACGGGACATTCCATGAGGCTTATGTCCCGGATGAGAAAAAAGGCATTTATAAAAAGGTCAAAATTGCGGACGACGAGGAATTAGCAAAAATGAATATGTCCGACGGCTTCAAGGCCAATGCTGCCTTCTTCAAGCTGGGCTTCCTGGATAAAAATGCGGTCGCACTCGGCAGGCAGTTCCGGGAGCTGCTTCCGGTACTTTGGATGAAGGCAGACTGCATCGGACCATGCCCGGAACTGAATATCGAGGATCTGCCGGAAATGCTGGTTCTGCCGGAGAATCAGTTCGCAGTGCTGATCAATGAAGCCTACTATGCAGAGTTTGATGATGAGATGCAGAAGCATCCGGAGATTCGGACGATCTATATCATCACGGATTCTGAGCAAGCATACCGGGAGATGATCCGCCCATATGAAGAAAAGGCTTGCTACCAGCTGTATCGTGATTATCTGGATAATTTCCGTATCAACACTGGGAGGTAATGATGAAAGTAGAACTATTTCCTTTTCAAAAAAAGGCATTACAGGATATAAGAATGAAAGCCGCCGAGGCTATGGGAAGCTACCACAGAACTCATTCCCCACAGGTAGTATCATTCACTGCTCCAACCGGGGCTGGAAAGACGATCATCATGGCTGCCTTTATCGAAAGCGTGCTTTTCGGTGATGAGAATTTTGCAGAGCAGCAGAATGCAATATTTGTGTGGCTTTCTGATTCTCCACAACTGAATGAACAGTCCAAGCTGAAACTTGACACCAAGGCAGACAAGATTCGGTTAGCGCAATGTGTGACAGTAGAAGAAGAATCATTTGATAGAGAGACTTTTGAGGATGGACATATCTATTTCCTGAATACTCAAAAGCTGGCGGTGTCATCCAATCTTACTAAGCACGGAGATGGGCGCACTTATACTATTTGGGAGACTATAGCCAATACTGTCAGGAAAAAGAATGATCGCCTGTATTTTATTATAGATGAAGCACATCGTGGTATGCAGGGCCGGGAAGCAAGCAAAGCCACTACAATTATGCAGAAATTCATCAAGGGCAGTGACCGGGATCGTATTGACCCGATGCCTGTAGTAATCGGGATGTCTGCAACCACACAACGCTTTAATAAGCTTGTTGAGAACACTTCTTCTACAATACATAAAGTTGTGGTGACTACGGGCGAAGTGCGCGCATCCGGACTTCTGAAGGACCGGATCATAATCACTTACCCTGAGGAGGATTCAGTTAATAATGACATGGCTATCCTACAGGCGGCTGCAGATGACTGGAAAGAAAAATGGGGACATTGGAAGCAGTATTGCTATGAGCAGCATCATGCGTATGTGAATCCGATTTTTATAATACAAGTGCAGAATGGCTCAGGTAAGAAGGTATCAGATACCGACCTGGATGATTGCCTGGCTAAGGTTGAGGAACGAACCGGTTTTTTGTTTGAACCTGGGCAGGTGGTTCATACCTTTGGTCAGACTGATGCTTCTATTACAGTAAATGGTCTGGAAGTGAAATATGTAGAGCCGTCTCATATCGCTGAAGATAAGAATATCAGGGTGGTGTTCTTTAAGGAAAATCTGTCTACAGGATGGGACTGTCCTAGAGCCGAGACAATGATGTCATTCCGGCATGCAACAGATGCTACATATATTGCCCAGCTTCTTGGAAGAATGATCCGAACGCCTATGCAGATGCATATTGAGGTTGACGAGATATTAAATGACGTTCATCTGTTCCTACCATACTTTAATGAGGTCACAGTAGAAAAAGTTGTGGAAGAACTCCAGAATTCTGAGGGCGGAGAGATCCCAACCGATATTTACGGTGAATCTATAGGAGGTCGGATATTTGAGCCATGGTCGGTAAAAAAACCTCATCGCAAGAAAACAGAAGAGGTGGATCCTAACCAGTATAAGTTTGACTTTGATAGAGGAAAATACATCACGGAAGGAGAACGCTTTCGGAGTGAAGCAAGCCCGGAGACGGATATTAATGTGAGCAAGCTAGGTGCTACTCATCCTGATGGCTCAACAGAACCACAGGGAGAGCAGAAATCGGATACACGGCGAAAAGGAAACACTGGAGCCAAGGTAACGGAAGAGAAGTCGGATTATAATCATGCGGACGAATCTCCTACGGATCAGCAACATACAAATGAACAGGATGCTGCTCCAGAGGAGGATCTCTTTGATCGGGAAGCAGTCATGAAGTTTATAAATGATGCAGGCTTGCTTTCTTACAATGTCAGAGCGTTCAGAATCACTAATTATCTGAACTCACTTTTCAAGTTGTCACATCTGCTTACCATGTCAAAACTGCACAGAGAAGCTATTACAGAAGTCCAGAGTGATATTGCAGAGATGATCCATGAGCACGTGGTTTCACTAAAGGCAGATGGCAAATATGATGATCTCGTACTTCAGGTACAGCAGTTCAAGCTTGCGACGCAGATTTTTGATGCTTTTGGAGAGAGCGTTGATAATTATTCTGTACATGACATGTTCACTACTACGGATACCGATCTAGAGCGACAGTTTCGTGCAGCTGATGCAAAGCTAGGAAATGAAGGAATAGGATTGGTCTATGGAAACAAATATGGTGATCTCGGAGATCCGACCGGATATGAGATTGATGTCATTCTCTTTGTCGCTGATGAAGAGTGTATGAACAGATTACAAGACTATGCACAGGACCGCTTTCATTCCATGAATGACAAGTATAGAAAATATATTGCAACAGTTGAGTCTGAAAGCATTCGTAGGCGATATGATACTATCGTTTCAGACGGAGATTCCGTCAGTAAGCATAACTTTAGATTGCCAGAGACAATTCAAGTTCCTCATGCTGTGGATGGAAAGCCGTATAGGGATCACCTGTTTGTAAATCCAGAGACCGGTGTTGCATCTATTAAACTTAACACATGGGAAGTAGGAGTTATCGAGGAAGAAGAAAAGAGGTCTGACTTTGTCTGCTGGATCCGGAATCCGTCAAGAGGTTCCTGGGCGCTCTGCCTTCCTTATGAAGAGGAGGGCGATATAAAGCCTACCTATCCTGACTTTATTATAGTTCGCAGGGATGATATCCTTGGTTATGTGATCGATATACTAGAACCGCATAATCCGGAATACAAAGATAACCTGGGTAAAGCAAAAGGATTCGCAGAATACGCCCGCCAGAACCCTGGCCTTGGCCGGATACAGATCATCAGGTTGAGCAAAGATGCCTCTGGGAACAATAAGTTCAAACGGCTTGATATGGCAAAGAGTGCAACCCGCAAGAAAGTTCTGGAGTCCATGACCATAGAGGAACTGGATCATATATTCGATACAGATGGATTCTTTGACTAGTTGTAGTAACGGGTGCGTTGGAATACGAGCTAATATCGTTCTTTTAAATTGGTTCAGAATTTCACTATAAAATCGAAAGTCGATAATTGCTAGAAAGGAACATTATATCTAATGAAAACCGACGACAGACAGCTCACGAAGCTTATGAAGGAAGTAGACAATGGTGCAGCCCAGCTGCCTGACTTCCAGCGCGGCTGGGTGTGGGATGACGGACGCATCTGTGCACTGATATTAAGTGTCATCCATAATTTTCCGGTGGGAGCAGCGATGTTCTTAGAATATGGAAATGAGAGCATTCACTTCAAGCATAAGCCGATCGAAGGTTCACCATCGAGTCCGGACACGCAACCGGATGAGTTAATTCTTGACGGGCAGCAGAGGCTGACATCTTTGTACAATGCTCTCTATAGCAAAAACCCAGTCCATACCAAAACGGAAAAGGGGAAAGCGATCGACCGCTACTATTATCTCAATATCGAGAAGGCACTTGATCCGGGAGCTGATGATGAGGAAATTGTTATTTCTGTTTCCACCAGCAAACAGATCACTTCGGATTTTGGTCGGAAGGTCGATGTGGATCTTTCGAACAGAGATCAGGAATACAAACTGAAAATGTTCCCACTGAATATCATCCTGGATACATCGGAAGAGCAGAACTGGCAGAATAGCTACTTCGCTTATCATAACTATAAACCAGAAGTGATAAAGGAGTTTACAGAGCTCTTTTCAAAGGTAATCAATCCGACACAGCAGTACCAGATGCCGGTTATACTCTTGGATAAAACCACTCCGAAGGAAGCGGTATGCCAGGTTTTTGAAAACGTCAATACAGGAGGCGTCTCGCTGACTGTATTCGAGCTTGTCACAGCGATCTTTGCCATGGACGACTTTCAGCTCAGGAAGGATTGGGAGGATCGAAAAGAAAAGTACTTTTCCGGAAACCTTCTTTCAAAAGTAACAGCAACGGATTTCTTGACTGCTCTTACGCTGCTTTCTTCCTTTAAGAAGGGTGGGACCGTAAGCTGCAAAAAGAAAGATGTTCTGGCACTTACGCTTCCAGATTACCAGAAGTATGCGGATGATCTGTGTACTGGTTTTACCCTTGCAGAGATGTTGCTCAAAGAAGAACGTATATTCTCAAGTGCTGATTTGCCATACAGCACACAGATGATACCGCTATCCGCCATTTGCACAGTACTGATGGAGGATAATCGGATACGCACGACGACTGTGAAGAACATGGTAAAGCAGTGGTACTGGTGCGGCGTCTTCGGTGAACTGTATGGTTCTGCAAATGAGACAACTGGAAAAAGAGCCTGTAATTGAACCAGAGACAGTCCATATCACATTTACCGTTGCGGAGTGTGGGGAATTTCATAATATGGGTGAATACCATGAGGGCATTGAAACGATAGAGGAAGCTATGAAACTTTACAATGCCATTGATCCTTCCCGTATGCATGGGATTCCTTCTATTGGTGTAAATATGCACATCGAGGGGACTGAAGAATGGGAAGATGAGCAGGCAGACATTGTAAGCGGCAAGAGAATTGATGTGGATTTCCTGAATTATACACCGGAGCTTCGTGATACACCAAAGGTGCAGGACGCAATTAAAAAGCTGATTGCGGCATATCCGGAGAAAGATGTGATTGATATGGAGACAAAAGAGCAGAAGATACAGACACTTGCGGCAGAGCTTGACCAGTTATCCTATGACAGTAAGGCAGATATACGGATTGTGTTGACAAGCTTATTTTTAAGGTCATAAATGCACCGACCAAGAGAATGAAAATTGAATATGTCTAAGGCAAATTACAAAGCTGCTTATTCTTATTGATTTTAAGAGTAGGCGGCTTTTTTGTGTTCTCTGGTACTGTTTACATAGCTACCTTGACAAAGTGGCTAAATCTATGTGAAAGGAGGACGCATCTATGTCAAATTGCAAAGTGATTGCTCTGACTAACCAGAAAGGCGGTGTCGGAAAAACAACCACAGCGGTCAATCTGGGTGTAAGTCTGGTGCAGCAGGGTAAAAAAGTCCTGCTGATTGATGCCGATGCACAGGCAAATCTTACGATGGCTTTGGGTTATAACAGACCAGACAATATTCCCATAACGCTTTCTACTGTAATGCAGAACATCATAGACGATAAAACGCTTGATGTTTCACAGGGTATTATCCACCACAGAGAGGGCGTTGACCTGCTTCCGTCAAACATTGAGCTGTCGGGCTTTGAGGTAAGGCTAATTAATGCAATGAGCCGTGAGCGTGTGCTGAAAACCTATGTCAATGAGGTTAAAAAGAATTACGATTATGTGCTTATTGATTGTATGCCGAGCTTAGGTATGATAAAGAATAATTAAGCGTGGAGATATTTTTTACGCAGAACTTAATCCTGTTATCGGCTCGGAGCAGGGCGGCATAAGACCTGTTCTTATTATTTCAAATAATACAGGAAACAGGCACAGCCCGACAGTTATCATTGCTCCTATAACAAGCCGTACACACACGAAAGCAAAACTTCCAACACATAGGACAAATTGTACTGTCTACACATGAGGAGACAAAAGCAGCATTGCTACGATATAAATTTAAACATGCAGGAATGAGTGTTCGGGAACAAAACATGCAAGCACTTTATATGAAAACAGTAACAGAAGAATAGAAAAAGAGAGAAAAGCTATGCATTGGATTATCCGTATGCGGACTTTATCTATATCACGGTATTGCTTCCAGAAGAGAAGTATATCACCCAGACAGGAAATGAATCAGCCATGTATGCCGCCAATGATGCAAAGAAGGGCGAGGACAAGCAGATAAAAGAATACCTTGATAAAAATATTTTGAAAGAAAATGATATGATTAATGTGTTTTCTGTATTGGACATGAAAGAGAGCTTTCAGCGGTATATCAGTAAATATTATATGATCGGTAGTTTTCTTGTCGTTATTTTAACTTTTATTGGCATTATGAATTTCTTTAATACAACAGCAACTTCTGTAATTAGCAGAAAAAAGGAACTGGCACTTTTGGACGTTATGGGAATGACGAAAAAGCAGATATCGAAAATGTTGGTGGCTGAGGGTTCCTATATTTGGGAGGCGCATTTATGCTTACAGTATTGTTAGTTGTGTTTCCCGTTCCCTTGTTTCCAGATAAGGATCAGCCTGTGTGCGGTAGTAGCGGTCAAAATAATCTACCAGTGCAAGAGAGATTACCTGACTGTAAGATTTAAAATCCTGCCTGTCCATCGTCTGTAAATATTCCCAGGCTCTCCGCTGCTGTTCTTTGTCCAGATTAAAGCGCAGGTTTGTGTTGCGGATATTGTTCTGCATGGTTTATCCCCTCCTTTTCAAGCTCATATAAGCCAGAGATTCATAACCTTTGGCGGTGGCACAGATGTCATCAATGATAGTGACTCGTGATTTGTCATAAGTTCCGAAGTTACGGATCAGACATCCACCGCCGCCAACTACATACAGGCGCATCAGGTCAGGATTGTATTCATATTTGCGGAGCGTGGAAAAAAGTTCTGCCACATACTGTCTGGCAATAGAACTGATACAATCCAGATATGGTGCTGAAATGTCAGCTGTTCCAAACCGCAGAATCTGTTCTACTGTGGATTCTTCAATTTTCACTCCGAATTTGTCCAGAACAGCGTTCTTTGCGGCAATCATGCACTGGTTTACACCAAGTTTTTCTGTCCAGCATCGGCTTTCTTGCGCTTTCTTATTGTTAATATACAGAATGTTCATGGTTCCGTTTCCGATATCTGCAAGGAGATTAGTTCCCTTGAAATTTCCAAGGTGGTTTACAATAGCCGGATATCCCTGTGGGTAAAGGCTACATCCCGCAAAGTGGAGATGATATTCTTTGCCGTTGAAACGGTAATGGACTTCTGGATTCTGGAGCAGATAGGAACGAAAAGCTTCTCTTTGATTTCTGATCCATGTCAGAGGAAGTCCGGCAGCCAGATGAACATCTGCTTCACGGATGGAAAAGACATTCAGTTCCCTTGCAATAGCCATTAGCGTCAGAAGATAATATTCTTCGTCCATAGCTTTATCCGGGATAAATTCTTTGTGTCCTTCGCCAATCCGGTAGTAAATGCCGTTATATTCCAGGATATTTCCAGTGAAGATTGGTTCTGTTTCATAGGCTTTGATTCCGGTTGGCGTGACGGTGTTTGCTGTTTTC
>OOBK01001041.1_pt1 | contig 16361 bp, 7 predicted proteins | sample 1671541 | NCBI WGS metagenome assembly OOBK01 (sample SAMN06348167, study PRJEB24527) | human gut metagenome | biome: human gut; feature: ankylosing spondylitis patient; material: feces | host: Homo sapiens | place: China | collected 2015-10 | reverse complement strand
AAAGGCAGAGAAAATTTACTGTGCACCGGGAAACGCAGGAATTGCAGAGTATGCAGAATGCGTAGCGATCGGTGCGATGGAATTTGAAAAGCTGGCAGCATTTGCAAAAGAAAAAGAGATTGATCTTTGTATTGTCGGAATGGATGATCCATTAGTTGGAGGACTGGTTGACACACTGGAAGAGGCAGGGATTCGCACATTCGGACCAAAGAAAAATGCAGCGATCCTGGAGGGATCTAAGGCATTTTCAAAAGATCTGATGAAGAAATATCATATCCCGACAGCAGCTTATGAGAATTTCACAGACCCGGATGCTGCAATCGCTTATCTGGAAAATGCGAAATTCCCGATCGTTCTTAAGGCGGACGGACTTGCACTTGGAAAAGGTGTACTGATCTGTCAGGATTTAGAAGAGGCAAAAGCCGGTGTAAAAGAGATCATGCTGGATAAGAAATTTGGTTCTGCAGGAAATGAGATGGTCATTGAAGAATTTATGACGGGACGTGAAGTTTCAGTTCTTTCATTTGTTGATGGTAATACTATAAAGATAATGTCTTCTGCACAGGATCATAAGAGAGCCAAGGACGGAGATCAGGGGCTTAATACAGGTGGTATGGGTAACTTCTCACCATCACCATTTTATACTAAAGAAGTTGATGATTTCTGCAAGGCACACATATATCAGGCAACAGTTGATGCTATGAAGGCAGAGGGAAGACCATTTAAGGGTGTTATATTCTTTGGACTTATGCTTACACCAGAAGGTCCTAAGGTACTTGAATATAATGCAAGATTTGGTGATCCTGAAGCACAGGTTGTTCTTCCAAGAATGGAGAATGATATAATTGATGTATTTGAAGCGTGCATAGACGGAACATTAGATAAGATAGATCTTAAGTTTACTGATAATGCGTGTGTATGCGTAGTTCTTGCATCAGACGGTTACCCACTTGAGTACAAGAAGGGCTTTGAGATAACAGGTATGGAGAATTTCAAGGGTAAAGATTCATACTTTTTATTCCACGCTGGTACTAAGTTCAACGAAGAAGGCAAGGTTGTTACTAATGGTGGACGAGTTCTTGGCGTAACAGCATTAGGTGAGGATTTAAAGAAAGCCCGTGCTAATGCTTATGAAGCGACAGAATGGGTTGATTTTGATAATAAATATATGCGTCATGATATAGGCAAAGCTATAGACGAAGCATAATTGTTAATTGAATGTGTTTAAGTAACTCCCGCCACATATAATGGTGGGAGTTATTGTGTAATAATTGTAATAATGGAGGACAATGGAATGAAGATTACATCTGTAAAAGGTACTAATGATTATCTTCCTAATGAAGTAGAGATAAGAGATTATCTCCAGGATGAAATATTAAAAGTATATGTAGAGAATGGTTTTGAACATATAACAACTCCGGTTATTGAAGATATTGAAAATCTTGATAAGAGTGATGGTGGTGAAAACCTTAATCTTATATTTAAGATTATGAAGAGAGGCGACAAGCTTGACAAGGCACTTGCAAGCGGAGTTACTTCACAGAATGAAAATGTTCTTGCAGATATGGGATTAAGATATGACCTTACGCTTCCTTTAAGCAGATATTTTGCTAATAATAAGGACAAGCTTACACTTCCAATGAAGTGTATACAGATGGACAGAGTGTACAGGGCAGAACGTCCACAGAAGGGCAGATTAAGAGAATTCGTACAGTGTGATATAGATATTATAGGTTCTGACTCAAGAGATTCAGAGGTTGAGCTTATACTTATAACAACTAAGGCACTTAAAGCTATAGGAATGAAGAACTTTAAGGTTAAAGTTAATGACAGACGACTTTTAAGAGCATTTCTTATGGACTGCGGATTTGAAGAAAGCCAGCTTGACAGTGTATGTATAACATTTGATAAGATGGATAAGATTGGTCTTGAAGGTGTTAAGAATGAACTTGAGGAGAAGGAATTCGCAGAAGCAGCTATAGCCAAGTTTACAGGATTTCTTGCAAATGTAAGCAATCCACAGGAGATTTCTTTAGAGTCAGTTAAAGATATTCTTGTAGATAAAGCACCAGCAGAAAGCCTTGAATATATTATGAAGTCAGTTAATGAGCTTTGTAATGGCGAGTTCAATGTTGTATTTGACCTTTCATTAGTAAGAGGACAGGGATACTACACAGGAACAGTATTTGAAGTTGAAAGCATTGACTTTAAGGGCGCTATTGCAGGCGGTGGAAGATATGATAACCTTATTGGCAAGTTCTTAGGACAGCAGGTAAGTGCAGTAGGATTTTCTATCGGATTTGAGAGAATATTCTCTATACTTATGGAACACGGAATTGACCTTCCTAATAAGGGTAATAAGATAGCAGTAATGTACGATGAGGGCGAGCTTACAGCAGCTTATAAGCTTGCAGAAAAGTACAGGGCAGAAGGTAAGATATGTTCACTTTATGTTAAGCCAAAGAAGATGGGCAAGTTCTTAGGAAAGCTTGAAGAAAGAGGTTATGCAGGCTTTATTAATGTAAGTAATGATGACGGGATAAGTTATTTTGAGAACTAATAATTAAAATAGAACTTCGGGTAATCTATGAACAAACTGGATATAGATTACCCGAAGTTTTTGCATACGTCTGTATAGAAAGTGTGTTACAGACGGCTGTGTCTGATGTAAAAAGTTTATCTGAAAGACTTAAATGCTTTACGCAGTTAGTTCCTTGCCTTGGCAAGTGCACTGTCTATAGCTGATAACAGCATAGTTGCTGTATATTTACTACCTGCATTGTAGGTGATATTATCTGTTGAGCCGTTGTTGATAACGGCGGTCTTTATCTCATCAAATGAAGAATTAAGCATAGGATACATAGTCTGCACGGACTCTGAAAGATTAACCATTTCGATATTGTTGATATTGTCGGAGTCAACTGTAACCTGAATATCTATAGGAGTACCATTAAGAAGTATTGAGGAAGTGTATACACCTGGTGAATATGTAGGACAAGATGTATTCTTTTTTACTGTGTCAGTGCTGGTGCTTATATTAACACCTGTACTTTTGGCAGCATCTGAACTGCTTCCGCCAAATATAAATATTGCCGCTAATATAATAAGAGCAGCAATTACGCATACCATAATTATCAGTTTCTTAAGTGGAATTACCACAATCCTGGTTGAACCGCTCATATATCCCCCTCATATAACACACATTTATTTTGATAAAATATATGAGCATTCATATATAAATAGAACTTATATATGGTATACTTAAATGAGTTTCATTGAATAAAAATGTGCACGGAAATGAGGATTATTATGTCATTACAACTTATACTTGGAGGATCGGGTGCTGGCAAGTCAACATATTTATATAGTTCAATAATAGAGGAGTCGATTAACAATCCAGACACAGATTATATAATTATCGTGCCAGAGCAGTACACTATGGCAACACAGAAGCGTGTAGTTGAGCTTCACCCACGAAAGGGAATTCTTAATATAGATGTCATAAGCTTTGAAAGGCTTGCTTATAGAGTATTTGAGGAGGTCGGGGCTTCTGACTATCCGGTTCTTGATGATACAGGAAAGAATCTTATAGTAAGAAGAATATTAGAACAGCACAAGAAAGAACTTCGATTCTTTAGTGGTAATATATCCAATACCGGATTTGTGGCTGAGATGAAATCAGTCATATCAGAGATGTTACAGTATGATATAACTGTTGATAAGATAGATGAAATTAATAAAACTGTTGATAATAACAGTCTGCTTGGAATGAAATTAAGTGACATTAATGTTGTTTATAGTGGATTTAGGAATTTTATAAAAGATAATTACATTACATCAGAGGAGATACTTGATCTTCTGTGCAGGAAAGTGCAGGAGTCAGAAAAGCTTAAAGACAGTGTGATAGCACTTGATGGTTTTACTGGCTTTACGCCTGTACAGTACAGGCTTATTGGTCTGCTTCTTGATATATGCACGGATATTAAGGTGGCACTGACTATAGATACAAGTGAGAAGGTTAATGTCAATGAGGGCATTGAGAACCTTTTCTATATGACTAAGGATACAGTGGCACATTTGTATAAGATATGTGATGAACAGCATATTAATATAGAAAATGCTGTGATGATTGATGATGATAATATATCACGTTTTAAGTCGTCAAAGGAGCTTGCATTTCTTGAAAAGAATATATTCAGGGCTGGAAGCAGGCATTATAATGGTGAAGTAAATGATATAGCTTTGTATGCAGGGACAACGCCGAAGGACGAATTGCAGTATATAACAGGAAAGATACTTGAGCTTACACGTCTGTCAGGCTACAGATACAGTGATATAGCGGTTGTTACAGGTGATATTGGTGTGTATGGAAAGCTTGCCGCTAATATATTTTCCCAGAATGAAATACCATTTTTCTTAGACCAGAAACGTCATATAACAGATAACTGTTTAGTGGAAATGATTACCGCAGTACTTGATATTATCGAGAAGAATTATGCTTATGACAGTATGTTCAGATATCTAAGAACAGGATTTACACAACTTACAAGAGATGAGATAGATATTCTTGATAATTATTGTCTTGCGGTTGGCATAAAGGGCAGGAAGCAGTGGAACAATGAATGGATAAGAAAGTTCAGGACAGGAAGGGAAGATACAGACCTGGGACTTCTTAACAGATTAAGATGCGAAGTAATTACTCCAATAGATGTTCTTCACAAAGATATTAAGGAGGCAGATGGAAATGTAGCTGCCATTACCAGGGCTTTATATGAATTCATAGCCGGACTTGATTGTGAAAGAAAGCTGTCATCTATAGATGTGGATAGTGAAGAATATGGACAGATATATAAGAAGATAATAGAACTATTAGATAAGATAGTTGAATTATTAGGCAGTGAGAAGGTTACATTAAAAGAATACAATCATATTATAGAATCTGGATTGGAGGAGATTAAGATAGGACTTATACCTCCGGCTAACGACTGCGTTGTAATAGGTGATATTGAGAGAACAAGACTTGATAATATAAAGGTAATGTTCTGTGCGGGCGTTAATGATGGGTATGTTCCAAAAAAAAGCGACAACAGAAGCGTTCTTTCAGAAATAGACAGGGACAGGCTTAAGGGTATGGACGTATCATTATCAATGTCAGTCAGGGAAAAAGCGTTTATTCAGAGATTTTATTTATACCTTATTATGACAAAGACATCAGAAAAGCTTTATATAACTTATGCACGCAATGGCATGGATATGAAAGCGGTTCTTCCTTCTTACATAATAAGAATGATTAAGAAAATGTTTCCGCTTGTTAAAGAGTACGCAAGAGAGGATACATTTGCAGAACACGCATATATACGAATTCCAAAAGCAGACATTGTATGGAGCGAGGGCAATCTTAATAAAGTGCTTGCAGAGGGAATTGCACTTGAATTATATGGAAGGGAGCTTACAGGAAGCGTAACATCATTTGAACAGTTCGCTTCGTGCCAGTTCGCATATTTCTGCCAGTATGGACTTGGGCTTAAAGAGAGGGAAGAATATCAGTTTGCGGTTAATGACTTTGGTACAATTCTTCACGCTGTAATTGAAGATGTGTCAAAAAATATAAAGCAGAACAATAAATCCTTCGTGCTTTTAAGTGATGAGGAAAGAAGCCAGATGGTATCAGAGAGTATCAATGCAATAGCTGAGAATTATGGTAATACGATACTTAAGGACTCAAGCCGTAATGAGTATCTTATACAGAGAATGAAGAATTACGCTGACAGGACACTGTGGGCAATTGGAAAGCAGCTTGCTGACGGAATATTCAGGCCAGATGCATTTGAGAAGGGATTTCTTACACAGATAGAAGAACTTCCGCACGATGTACTATTTTATATGAAGGGCAAGATAGACCGTATAGATGTGTGCGAGGATGACGAAAATTTATATGTCAAAGTCGTGGATTACAAGACAGGACAGTCAGATTTTAATCTTTTAAAGACATATTATGGCTTGAAAATCCAGCTTCTTACATATATGAGGGAAGCAATGATATATGAAAAGAAGAAATATGGTGACAAGAATATAATTCCAGCAGGGCTTTTATATTATAATATTCAGGACCCGATAGTTGAGGCGAAGAAAGATGATGAAGAGGTCGAGGCACTTATAAGAAAAGAATTAAGAATGAAGGGCGTTGTTAATTCTAATAAGAATATTATAAGTATGATGGATTCAACAGAGGGTTCATCTGTTAATATTCCTGTCAGTTACAATAAATCTGGTGAACTTGATATGCGATACAGCAGGGTTATGACAACTGATGAGTTCGATAAGCTTGGTGAATATGTTGATAAAGAAAATGTCAATAACGCAGGAAAGATACTTAATGGAAGCATTAATATCAATCCGTATATTAAGGGTAATGAGAACAGTTGTACTTATTGTCAGTATAACAGTGTGTGTGGATTTAGCACAGATATGCCGGGTACAAGTTATCGAAGACTTTCCAATTTAAGCAAAGAAGATATATGGAAATTAATAGATGAGAATAACAGCGGTGAAGCGTACAGCAGTAGTAAAGAGCATAACAGTACAGAAAAGTATAACGATAGTGAAGAATATAACAAAGAAACTGACAGTAATTCAGAGGTGTAATGATGGCAAAGAAATGGACTGATGAACAGCTTAAGGCAATAGATACTAAGAACAGGAATATACTTGTGTCAGCCGCCGCAGGTTCAGGAAAGACAGCGGTTCTTGTTGAACGAATTATCAATATGATTACAGGTGAGAACAGCACGGATATAGACAGACTTGTTGTTGTTACATTTACCAAGGCCGCCGCAGCAGAGATGAAAGCAAGAATAAGAAACAGGCTTGATGATATGCTTGACAATAATGAGACAGATACCAATCTTTTAAAGCAGATTGCACTTATTAACAATGCACATATAACAACAATAGATAGTTTCTGTCTGTGGATAATAAAAAATCATTTTTCAGAGATTGAATTAGACCCCGGTTTCAGGGCGGCAGATAATGGAGAGATTACACTTCTTGAGAATGATGTAATGCAGGAGCTTCTTGAGGACTATTATACAGAGGCAGATGAGGATTTTATTAATCTTGTAGAGGCTTATGGAACAGGACGTAATGACCAGAATATAGAAGAACTTATTAAGAAAATATATAATCTTGCACGAAGCAATCCATGGCCTTCTGAATGGTATAAGGAAACGCTTGATATGTATGAAGCACCAGATAATTCTAACAACAGGGCGATAGCTGACCTGTATGAAAGCATTATCAATTCGCTGAGTGATTACTGCCGCAAATATGAATATATGATTGAACTTTGCCAGCACGTAGACGGTCCGGTGTCATATCTTGATGCAATCAATTCAGATTATATGAATATCAAAAGAATACTTGAAGCACCAGACTTTGATGACCTTTCGGTAAGAATAAGAAAGACGGTATTTGACAGATTAAGCAATAAGAAAATGCCTGATGCGAGGGAAGATTTAAAAGAATATGTCAAGAATGAAAGAAATAATTTCAAGAAATATATTAATTCCCTTATCAGTGGTGTGTTCACAGCAGATATTGATACATTAATGGAAGATGTGAAAGCTAATGCACCAATGATTGCTATGATGGTAAAGCTTGCTAATGATTTTGCACAAAGAATGTCAGAACAGAAAAAAGACCGTGGAATAATAGATTTTAATGATATGGAACATCTTGCACTTGATATTCTTGTAAAGAATAATGCTGGTATTATTGAGTATACCAGGACAGCAGATGAACTTGCAGAGAGCTTTGATGAGATATTAATAGACGAGTATCAGGATTCCAACCAGTTACAGGAAGAAATACTTACTGCTGTATCAAGGCAGAGAATGTCTGATTATTTCAATAATGTATATATGGTTGGAGATGTTAAGCAGAGTATATATAAGTTCAGACTTGCGTGTCCTGAGTTATTTATGAGCAAGTATGATAATTATTCATCGCAGAATGATAACTGCAAAGATACAGCACAGTATAATGACTGCGAAGATACATCATTTGGCGGTGGTGAGCAGAATATAAGTTCTTGTAAGATAGAATTACAGAAGAATTTCCGAAGCAGAAGTAATGTTCTTGATAGTACCAATGATGTGTTCTTCCGTGTTATGAATAAGAATTTCTGCGGCATACAGTATGATGATAGGCAGCAGCTTAACTGTGGGTTAGATTATCCAGCGTGTGAGGATAAAAGAAACTTCGGGCAGGACAGTGAGAAAAGCACAGATATTGTGCTTGTTGATATGTCGGGTGATGAGGACGGCGATGGAATAAGGGCAGAGGCAAGATATGCCGCATTAAGAATAAGAGAACTTATGTCAGAAGATAATGCTTATTACGTGTATGATGCTGACCTTGAAGATTACAGGAGAATAAAATATGGTGATATTGTTATTCTCACAAGAACGCTTACAGGCTGGGCAGATGTGCTTGTCAATGAACTACTTGACTGCGGAGTGCCGGCTATGGCAGATACTGCACAGCAGTATTTTAAATTAAGGGAGATAAAGGTACTTATAAGCCTGCTTACCTGCATAGACAATCCATTGCAGGATATACCTATGGCTTCTGTGCTTCTGTCATACTTTGGAGGTTTTACGGAAGATGAATTATGCAAGATAAGAATATCAGGAAAGAAATATTCACAGAAGTTTCTTATCAGGCAGATGAAGAGCATAGCAGAGAATGAGGACGAGGATTGCGATTATAAGAAATGCAGTGCATTTATTGATAAGCTTAATGCCTTAAGAGATAAATCCAGAATAATGACTATCTATGATTTGCTGTGGGAGATTGTATACAACACAGGTTATTATGATTACGCAGGAACTATGCCGGCAGGAGCTAAAAGACAATCTAATATAGATGTGCTTCTGGACAGGGCATCTTCATTTGAGGGAACAAGCTATAGCGGACTTTTTAATTTCTTAAGATATATAGAAAGATTGCAGAAATACGACATAGATATAACCGACTCACAGGGTATGGGGGATAACGGCGACTCTGTAAGGGTAATGAGCATACATAAGAGCAAGGGTCTTGAGTTTCCGGTTGTAATTGTAGCCGGACTTAACAAGCAGATTAATAAAATGGATGCAAGAAGCAGGATTGTTATTGATAAAGAGCTGGGCATAGGTGCTGATTATGTTAATCTTGACCGCAAGACCAAGACATCTACTATTATAAAAGGGGCGATTGCAAGAAAGATTGTAAGAGATGGAATATCCGAGGAAGAAAGAGTTCTGTATGTTGCAATGACACGAGCAAGGGAAAAGCTTATTATGATGGGAAATGTCACTGACACAGACAAGGCAATGACAGGCTGGAATTCAATTGCTGATGAGATTAGAATGTCTGGAATATATTCTTATGCTGACTGCGAGAAGATAGACAAGTTCGCAGATATGGTAATTCCAGTTGTACTTACTGGAAAGGAATACAATAAAGGAGAATTCAATATAAAGCTTATTGGCGTGGAAGAAATTAATTCTTTATTGAACAAATCGGACATAGACCAGGCCGGAAGCCAAGCAACAGATGAAAGTCAGGTAGGCGAAAAAACAGCCTATGGAACTTCGCCTTTAAAGGAGCTTCCGCCATATATTAAAGACCCTGATGCAGACAGAAAAGTAAAAGTAACTGTCAGTGAGTTAAAGAAAATGCAGAATGAAGCAGATTACGAGCAAAATGCTTTTGCGGCAGACAGTATCAAAAAGGCTGTGGGCATTATGGAGGCAGAAAGAATTAAAGAAGCGGCTGGCGGTGTTAAAGAAGCAGGCGGCGGGGCAGAATCTGAAGCTGCAGACGAATATATTCCAACAGTTCCTAAGTTTATAAGCAGTGAAGAAAAAGAGCTTGTAAGTAATGAACGTGGAACGGCATACCACAGGGTTATGGAATGTCTGAATTATTCAAAAGCTGGAAGCACTGAGGATATAAAGAATGAAATTGACAGAATGGTAAGAGAAGAAAAGCTGTCATTAAAACAAGCTGAATGCATAAAGCTTAAGGATATAGATACATTTGCAGGATCATCAATAGGTGAAAGAATTAAGTGTGCATATGCTTACGGCTGGGTGAAAAGGGAACAGCCATTTGTATTTGAATATGACAGACAGCTTGTACAGGGGGTCATTGACCTGTATTTTATTGAGGACGGACAGCTTGTTATAGTTGATTATAAGACTGACCGGGTGTTAAGAGGCAGGGCAGGAGAGGACGAGCTTAGAAGAAGATATTCTATCCAGCTTGATTACTATGCTATGGCACTGTCACAGATAACAGGCTTAAAGGTTAAAGAAAAAGTAATATATTCCTTTGCACTGGGAAGAAGCTTAACTGTAGAGTAATTATCTGGAATAGGTAATAGAATAAACTGAGTAGTTTATAAAATAGTCCGGCACTAAGTAGTTGAATTAAATTGATGGATACTATATACTAGATTAGTTAAAGTGTAAAATGATTTAAGAAATGGAGAAATTATGTCAGATATTACAAGTGAAATTAAGAAAAGAAGGACATTTGCAATCATATCCCACCCGGATGCTGGTAAGACAACACTTACTGAGAAGTTCTTGTTATATGGTGGTGCTATTAATCTTGCTGGTTCTGTAAAGGGTAAGAAGACAGCGAAACACGCAGTATCAGACTGGATGGAGATTGAGAAGGAAAGAGGTATCTCTGTAACATCTTCAGTACTTCAGTTTAATTATGATGGATACTGTATTAATATTCTTGATACACCTGGACACGAAGATTTCTCAGAGGATACTTATAGAACTCTTATGGCTGCTGACTCAGCCGTAATGGTTATAGATGCTTCAAAGGGTGTTGAGAAACAGACTATTAAGCTTTTTAAAGTATGTGTTATGAGACATATTCCGATCTTTACATTTATTAATAAAATGGATAGAGAAGCCAACGACCCATTCGAGCTTCTTGATGAGATAGAAAATGTACTTGGAATTGCTACTTGTCCTATCAACTGGCCTATAGGCTGTGGTAAGGCATTTAAGGGTGTATATGACAGAAAGCAGAAAGAGGTATCACTCTTTAAGGCGGCAATGAATGGACAGAAGGAAGTAGATACTAAGAATATATCAATAGATGATGATGAGCTTAAGGCAGAGATTGGTGATGATTACTGGGCTAAGCTTGAAGAAGATGTGGAACTCTTAGATGGTGCAAGTGCAGAATTTGATCTTGCCAAGGTTCAGGCAGGAGATTTAACACCTGTATTCTTTGGTTCAGCACTTACTAACTTTGGTGTAGAGACATTTTTACAGCATTTCCTTGATATGACTACATCACCACTTCCACGTAATTCGTCAGTAGGTCTTATAGACCCATTTAAGGAAGATTTCTCTGCTTTTGTATTTAAGATACAGGCTAATATGAATAAGGCACATAGAGATAGAATTGCATTTATGCGTATATGTTCAGGAAAGTTCACTGCCGGTATGGAAGCTAACCACGTTCAGGGTGGCAAGAAGATAAGGCTTTCACAGCCACAGCAGATGATGGCACAGGAAAGACACATTGTAGAAGAAGCTTATGCAGGAGATATAATAGGTGTATTCGATCCGGGTATATTCTCAATAGGTGATACTATATGTACTTCTAATAAGAAGTTCCAGTTTGATGGAATTCCTACATTCGCACCGGAACATTTTGCAAGAGTAAGACAGATTGATACAATGAAGCGTAAGCAGTTCATTAAGGGAATAAGCCAGATTGCACAGGAAGGTGCTATTCAGATATTTCAGGAATATAACACTGGAATGGAAGAAATTATTGTCGGCGTTGTCGGTGTACTTCAGTTTGAAGTTCTTGAATACAGACTTAAGAATGAGTACAATGTAGATATAAAGTTAGAGCCGCTTCCATATGAACATATCAGATGGATTGAAAATCCAGAAGAAGTTGATGTGAACAGAATTGTCGGTACTTCTGATATGAAGAAGATTAAAGACCTTAAGGGCAATCCGTTATTGGTATTTGCTAACAGCTGGTCAGTTAATATGGTGCTTGAACGTAATGAGGGACTTAAGTTATCTGAGTTTGGAAAGAACAACTAAATTGCAGATTTAATAAGGAACAAGGTGATTAGATGAACGTAAGCTACAGAGAGATTATTAAAAAAGCAGTAGCCATAGTACTTATGGCAGTCATTCTTGTATGTACGGTGACAGGATTTTCGTATACATTTACCGCTAAAGCAGATGATACAATTATTGCTACAGGTTATGTTAATTATGATGTAACAAGCCTTAGAATAAGGACAGCACCTGTTAATGGAAGTGTAATTACAAAGGTAGATGGTGGATTTAAGTTCGATATATACGAAGAAGTGAATACGAGTGCGACATATAAGTGGTACAGCATAGGTTTTTATCTCAATGGTGAATACACAAGAGGATATATAACATCAGAGTATACTACTAAGGAAGCAAAGTCAGATTATACACCGGATAATAATTTTGAAGATTATCTTGAGGCACAGAATTTTCCGGCTTCATACAGGGAAAGCTTAAGGCAGCTTCACAGTGCATATCCATTATGGGTGTTTGTAGCAGACCATAATGGAAGAGACTGGGATACTATGGTTAATGCACAGAATGTATTAGGACGAAGTCTTATATATAGTTCGGCAGATGCTTCGTGGAAGTCTACGGCTGATGGCTGTTATGACTGGAATACAGGTGAGTATACAGAGCTTGACAGTGGTGGCTGGGTTCAGGCATCTGAGGGACTTGTGAAATATGCACTTGACCCAAGAAACTTTCTTGATGATACATACATATTTATGTTTGAAAGTCTTTCTTATGACTCATCAGTACATAATATAGACGGTGTGCGCAATATTATAAGCGGAACATTTATGGAGAATTCAAGCCACAATCTTGACGGCTATGACTATGCTTCACTGCTTATGTATGCAGGTGAAGTATCCAAGGTAAGCCCATATCACCTTGCAACAAGAATTATTCAGGAACAGGGTGCAGACGGACGAGGCAACCAGATATCTGGAAATGTAAGCGGATACGAGGGCTATTATAATTATTACAGCCAGAACGCTTATGCAAGCGGCGGTCTGTCAGCAGTCCAGAATGGTTTGAAATACGCCAGACAGACCGACAGCTCTAATATGAGGCCTTGGAATTCACGTTACAGGGCTGTTGTAGGTGGTGCTGTCAATCTTGGAAAATGGTACATTAACAAGGGTCAGGATACTATATATTATGAGAAGTTTGATGTTAAGAACTTCTCACACCAGTATATGACCAATGTGCTTGCACCAAGGTCAGAAGCGACAAGGGCTAAGAAGGCATATAGTTCATACACGCTTAATAATACAACATTTAAGTTTAACATTCCGGTATATGATAATATGCCATCGTCAAGATGTATAATACCAGATGGCAACCAGAGTGCGAATAACAGGCTTAGTTCTTTATCAGTAGATGGTTATACATTAACTCCTACATTTTCATCTGATAATACTGATTATAGTCTTATTGTAGAAAATGATGTTACAAGCGTTAATGTATCGGCAGGACTTATAGATGGCAATGCAACAGTAAGCGGACGTGGAAGCCACAGCTTAAGCGTTGGCAATAATGTAATTAATGTTACTGTAACGGCTGAAAATGGTGACATAAAGACATATGTAATCAATATTACAAGAAAGTCTGAACAATCTGGTGGTAATACAGATGGTTTTAAGACAGATTACAATGTTGATTCATCAAAGAAGATAATGACTAAGATAGGTGTCGGAAGTCAGGCATCAAGTGTTCTTGATAATGTATCATACAGCAATGGCTGTTATGGAAAAATATTAAAGAATGACGGAAGCGAGAGAGGCGACACAGTAGTTACTGGTGATAAGTTAGTTGTATACAAGGCAGACGGAAGTGTATATGATGAATATTCTATAGTTATATATGGAGATGTTAATGGTGACGGAGTTATAGATTTATATGATTTTGTGGCTATTAAGAGAGCAGTTCTTGGAATTGGACAGCCACAGGGCAGTTATAAAGAGGCTGCGGATATTAACAGGGACGGAGTTATAGATTTGTATGATTTCGTTGCTATTAAAAGACATATATTAAATATAGGATATATCCAGCAGTAGTGACTGCAAGAAGAGAGGACATATATGAATAAGGTTAAAAAGATAATTTCAGCACTGCTTATTATATGTATGTGTGCTGTAATGGCTTTTGTGAATAAGACAGATATATTAGCGGCAGGAACAGCAAGAGTATCAATTGGTTCAGCAAGTGGTACGGTAGGCGATACAGTATCCATAGATGTGTCAATCAGTGCATCGAGCGGAATAGGTGGAGCTACAATATATGTATCCTATGACCCATCAATATTAGCATTAAGCGGAAGCTCAAGTAATTCGGGAACTGCGATGGTCAGCTTTATGGACGAAAGTACAGCAAGCAGCCAGTCAAAGACAATAACATTTAAGATTATCGGAGCTGGTACTTCAAGCCTTAATGTTATAGGTGATTCCAAGGTTATTGATATAGATATGCAGGCGTGCAGTATATCCAAATCGTCAGGTTCAGTTACAGCTTCTGCACCAGCTTCATATTCATCAGATAATACATTAAGTTCATTACAGATAAGTCCTGGTGTGTTATCTCCAGCATTTTCACCAGATGTAACTACTTATACAACATCTGTTGGTGCTGACTGTGCAAGCCTTACAGTAAGTGCAGTTCCTAATGATTCAAAGGCAACTGTAAGCGTATCTGGCAAGAGAATGGATCCAGGATTTAACACAACAACAATTACTGTAACAGCAGAAAATGGCAGTAAAAGAACTTATACAATAAAGACAACCAAGGAAACTAATTCAGCTTCTAATGAAAATAATCAGGCAACAGGTTCGGACTCATCTAATGGATCAACAGACAATAATAATATTCCTGATGTGCAGGATCCTAACAGTGAAGCAATACAAGAGCCGAATATTACAGTAGATAATGCTGAATATAAGATTGTATCTGCTAATGATGAACACCCACTTCCAGATGGCTATACTCCAACAGAGTATGATTATAATGGAACAAAGGTATCAGCAGGTGTTGGAATTGATACAGGAGTAACAATTGTCTATCTTGAAAGTACAGATGGCAAAGGTGAGAGCGGTTATTATGTATACGATTCGGTGAGAAAGACATTTTCACAATTCGTAGAAGTAAGCCAGCCACAATTTACATACTGCATACTTGCCATAGATGAAGCGTCTATGGAACTTCCAGAAGGCTATGATGTTGGAAGAACAGTAATCAATGGCAAAGAAGTCGATGCTCTTCTTGATAGAACAGGCAACTACGCATTATTCTACGGCGTAAGCTCGACAGGAGAAACAGGCTGGTTCAGATACAATGTCAATGATGGCACAATACAAGGCTACGCCGGTTACAATATGGCAGATGAACAGGTAATCAACACCAACACAAAGACAGCTGACAGTGATAAGGCATTTAATACAGTCAGAAGTTATATATTCGTTATATTAGCAGTCCTTGCTGTTGTAATAATAGCATTAATAGTTGTAGTTATAGCCTTAAGCATTAAGCTTTCAAATAGCAAAAAAGCCTTCGTAGGAGCAATGGACGGCTACGAAGACGAAGATATAGACGAGGAAGACTTAGACGATATGGAACTTGAAGATGATGAAGAAGATATCTTATATGATGACTTAGAAGAAGATATAGATGAAGAAGTATCTGATGATGCCGTCCCATATCAGTCATCAACCACAAAAGATCTCCCCGAAGAATACAATGAGTCAGAGGAACTGGAACTAGAAGAAATAGACGATAAATAATAAATATCTATCGTCCACCCAAAACAGCCAACAAATAGTTAAAGCATAATCTAATAATAAATAGGTGATAACCACCACAACAGTCTGACAATAGAGCCTCAATCCCCAGTCCCCGCCTTACTGGCTTGTCTAGTAACAGGGTACATCCACTTTTCGTAAATCTATTGCCAGGCTGTTTTTTTACGCATAAATCCCCTTTTTATATCTCCATTCCTAATTCCTATTTCTTTCCACTAAAATATATTTAAAAGTTATTCCAATATAACATATTGACAAATATATTTCACTATGCTATAAAATCTACTTAATAAATAAAACAAAATATACCCAGGGTTGAAAGAAAGCCAGCGATGCTAAAGCTAATAGAAGCATAAGAAGACGCTGGGGAGCCGCCGGTCCTTAGCTGGCAGTTCCAACTGGCAGCTTAGTACCGCTGCGAGCGACA
>OOBK01001038.1_pt1 | contig 16396 bp, 10 predicted proteins | sample 1671541 | NCBI WGS metagenome assembly OOBK01 (sample SAMN06348167, study PRJEB24527) | human gut metagenome | biome: human gut; feature: ankylosing spondylitis patient; material: feces | host: Homo sapiens | place: China | collected 2015-10 | reverse complement strand
TTGGTTCAAGGTACCGCTACCACCCCGGCTGCTCGGAGTCTTAAGTATACGCTATTATGCAGGGTTTTGTCAAGATTTATTGCAACTTCTTGTGGGATGAGTACGGCACGCAAGCCCCGGGTACCGGACGCGCACACATACTCTCCCGCCGTCGCTACGCTACGTGGCTAAGATACTGTACGAAATTATGCTTGAGGTTTTTCTATACTTGACGAAACCGTCGAAACGCGCCGTCCATGGCGCGGTTTCTCCTTGCCCCGGCGTCCATGCCGGGGCATTTCTGCGTTTCATGTGCATAATTCTACAGTATCTAAGCCACTGCGCTAGTCGCTCTTTCGGGAGCACCTCTGCCGGGGGCAAATTCCCCGTGTGCCGGTCGTCTTCCCGTATTATTGAAAAATAACCAAGCAATCCACATCTATTGCGCAGCATCAGGAGCCACATACGAGTATGCATTGGACATTTTTGCAGCATTGTTTGTCAGAGTGACAGCTTCTCTGTAGTAGGCAACGACAGGAGTGCCCTTATCCACAGCGTTGAACAGCTGCTCTGCAAAAGCAGGTGGCACATTGATACATCCGTGTGAGCCTGAGGTTTTGTAAATTGTTCCTCCGAAGGTATCACGCCAGCTGGCATCATGGATACCTATATTGTAGGCAAACGGCATGAAATAGCTGACAGGAGAAGAGTAACCCTCACCGACAAGAGTAGCATTTCTCTGCTTGTAAACAATCTTGTATACACCATCTACGGAACCATTCTGACGGGCGAGGTTACCTGATACGAAATCAGACTCCATCTGGAGAGCACCATCCTTGTAATACCACATGTGCTGCTTTGTGTAGTCAATCTCTATGTATGTATTACCTATGTCGTCAGCACCGCGATGGAGTGCTGTCTGCTCGTAAACAGGCTCTCTTTCCACGGGCTTGCCTCCCTCTAAATCAGAAAGAAGTTCAGCCTTTTCATTTTTCTTGCTGACTACCCATCCGTAGTCTCCACCACCTATTTCAATAGTGTCACCGGACGATGTCTTGAATGAGCGTTTGCGGCCGAAGGTATTGTACTTGGAAGCAAGCTGCTGGACATATTTAGTGACCTTGGCATCATCTATGCTCACGCTGCCGTCATCTGAGATGCTTAGCATATCAAGGATTTTGGCTGAGTCAAGCTTCTCGTCGGCACCTTCAATTTTGTAAGTGACGGTTGAAGCAGTGTATTTGTCGAGGGCTTCTTTTTCATTTTTGATTGTATCGCTTTCCTTTGTGATTTCGGGAGCTTCATAACAGTCATCGTTTAAGCTAAGCTTTGGAAGCTCATTGTCCAGGGCATCCTTTACTTCGGCAAGGATGCTGTCATATATCGGCTTGCAGCCTTTTTTCTCTTCAATCACATCGTATTTGCCGTCTTTTATCTCGATGTGGGCATCCTCAGGATTTTCAATGTAGTCATCACTGAAAATATCAAGAGCCTTGAGCTTTTCCGCCAAAGCGGCATCGTCATATTTGGACGAACCCTTTAGAGTATAGTTTTGAGCTTTGAAAAGACTGACAGGCCATGTAAAAGCATTCTGACTTTTTAGGATTTGCTCCTCGTCACCGTTTGAGACATATTCATAGGAAAAATCAGGTCCCTTAAGTGAAAAGCTGTTGCCTTTTCTATCAGTGATTGTGAGCAGATAGTCGCGGCTTAGGGCTGTATTTTTTTCTAATGCCTCTTTTGCAGTTTTCCCTGCGTATTTTACAGAGTTAATCTTTGTGTTGAACAGATAGTGGCTGCTAAAATAAAAGGCAAAGCCAAGATAAACAGCCAAAAGCACACCAAGCACAACGGCGCAGGCTATAAGCACTTTTTTCTTCATGTAAATCGACCTCCTTGGAGATATGCTGTTGCTGCCCACACCGGGGTGTAGGCGGCAGCTAAAATCAGTTACATTTGTGAAGATGTGACACATCCATATAGTCAGGCAGACCATCCTTGTAGGCTACAGCGGTTTCTCCCTGAATAAGTGGTTTTAAGTATTCGATAAGCTCAGGCTTCACATCATTGCCCGCATCATTGATCAACTCTCTTGGCACAGACTTGGCCTCGTTTGCGATATCCTTGATAGCAGAATATGTGTATTCCACCTGATAAGGATCATTTGAGATGCGCTTCAAGCATACCATTGATGCGGTCACACCCTCCGCTGCAATCATGACACCCTTTTTACCCTGAGCAAAAGATTCCTCGATATCGGTTAATGATGCAAGGTGTGAGGCACAGCGCTGGAGCACATTTACCTCTACAGAGCGCACCTTGACACCGATGTTTTCCTTTACGATGAACTCAAGAGCTTTTCCGGCACCGCTTAGCTGCTGGTGTCCGAACTGGTCACATGCGGCATTTGATGATGTAATGTATGAGCCGTCTGCGTCATGTATTCCTTCGGATACGGCAACTATCACATTGTTAGTGTGCTCGAGGGCTTCTTTTATATCGGCAACAAATTTGTCCTTGTCGAAATTCACCTCAGGCAGATAGATGAACTGAGGCGCTGTATTGTACTCATTACGTGCGAGAGCGGAAGCGGCAGTGAGCCATCCTGCGTCACGTCCCATGATTTCAACGATTGTCACACTCTTAACAGCATAGATAAAGGTGTCATGGGCTATCTCAAGCATGCTTGATGCGATATATTTGGCGGCAGAGCCAAAGCCAGGAGTGTGGTCTGTCATGCACAGATCATTGTCGATGGTTTTTGGAATACCTATAATTTTCACATCACTGTTGATTTTTTTTGCATAATCGGATAACTTTAATACGGTATCCATCGAATCATTTCCACCGATGTAAAAGAAAGCTTTTATAGAAAGCTTATCGAACTGGTGGAAGATGTATACATATGGTGAATCATCATCCTTGTAATCAGGGAGCTTGTGGCGGCATGAGCCAAGATACATGGCAGGTGTGGTCTTAAGCTTTTCAAGATTAGCATCATCTGCAAAAATATCTGACAGATTGAGATAATTCTCATTTAAAATGCCGAGTATTCCGTTTACAGCGCCATAGCAGATATCGTATTTCTCAGAGCTTTTTACTCCTGCGATGACTCCTGCAAGGCTTGCGTTGATTGCAACAGTTGGGCCGCCTGACTGGGCGACGATACAGTTTGACTGATTCATTGTAATCTCCTTATTGTGTATTTTAACTATTCTCTTCTGTAAGAATAGTTATGATATAATTTTAAATGATTATTAAAGGCGCATGACATATGCTGCGCATAATCATATAGATTGTAGTATCAAACATTATTTTTAGCAAGGGTTAAAATGAAAAATATGAATAAATACGAAAATTGCTTATTGTGTCCCAGAAAATGTGGCACAAACAGAAGAACCGGACAAACAGGCGTATGTGGCGTTTCATCTGAAATAAAGGTGGCGCGAGCAGCACTTCATTATTGGGAGGAGCCATGCATATCAGGAAAAAGAGGAAGTGGGGCAGTTTTTTTCTCAGGTTGCAGCCTGCACTGCGTGTTCTGCCAGAACAGGGAGATTTCTGACGGAAAAGAGGGAAAGGTAATCAGTAAAGAGAGGCTGAGTGATATCTTTATGGAACTGGCGGGCAAAGGCGCAAATAATATCAATCTGGTCACACCGGGGCAGTATATCCCTGATATAGTGTGGGCGGTAAACGATGCAAAAAGCCGCGGCATGAAGCTTCCTATTATATACAATACGAGCGGATATGAAAATGTGACAGAGCTAAAGCTGCTTGAGGGCATAGTGGATGTGTATCTTCCGGATTTTAAATATATGGACAGTACGCTTTCGGCAAGGTATTCAAGGGCAAAAGATTATCCGTCTGTCGCAAAGCAGGCGCTTTCAGAGATGGTCAGGCAGCAGCCGGATGTCGTGATTGACGATGCGACAGGATTCATACAAAAGGGAGTTATTGTGCGACAGCTTCTACTGCCGGGACATGTGAATGATGCAAAGGCTGTACTTAAGTACCTGTATGATACATATCATGATCACGTATATATAAGCATGATGAGCCAGTTTACGCCGATTGCACTAAAGGATTATCCTGAGATAAACCGTACAGTGACAAGGAGAGAGTATGAAAGGCTTGTTGACTATGCCCTCGAAATAGGAATCACGAATGCATTTATACAGGAAGGGGACGTGGCAAAGGACAGCTTTATCCCGGCATTTGACTGTGAGGGAGTATGATATTTACCGTTTTTCTTAATAAAATAGTAAGAATTGGCAGGCAAAAATGACTGGATTTTGTGACGCCGGTGTAGTACTATGGTTATGTGATATTTTTTAACTGTGAAGGTACTGAACAGTTACGATATTTTGTTATTACTCACATCCCGGTGTGACAGACGATAATATTTTTAATCACACAGGATACATTATTCAATAGAGGATACAGTGATGAAAAATATAGAAGAACAGCAGATAATAATTGAATGTCCGAATACTATCTTTCATCTATACATTGACAGTGAGGATGAGCTTTCAAAGGTTAAGGTGTTTATGAACAATATGAAGAATGTTGATTCGATAAGTCTGCATGATATATACAACTGGTGCAACAGACAGCATGTGCAGTACACGACGACATTTAATTATGACAGTAAAATGACCTTGACAGAAATGATAAAATCCTACATATTTTACTTCAGACAGAAGCTTAGATATGTAAATAATAGTGATAGGATGATAGAAACATGAGATACCCTGAATTTCTAAAGGATAGAGGAACAATAGGCTTTGTGGCGCCTTCGATGGGCTGTACAACAGAGCCGTACAGGAGTGCCTTTGACAATGCCATTAAAAGGTTTCACAGCATGGGTTATAAGACGATAGAGGGACCTAACTGCAGGTGCGACAGTGGCATAGGTATCAGCAATACACCTAAGAAGTGCGCAGAAGAGCTGAACGAGAGCTATGCTTCTGTTGACAGTGATGTGCTTATATCCTGTGGTGGTGGCGAGCTGATGTGCGAGGTAGTGCCTTATATTGATTTTGAGCGCGTGAAGCAGTCAAAGCCGAAATGGTACATGGGCTATTCCGACAACACGAATTTCACATTTTTGGAGGCTACTATTGCAGATACAGCAGGTATTTACGGGCCGTGTGCGGGCAGCTTTGGTATGGAGGTGTGGCATGAGTCACTTACCGATGCATTTAATCTGCTTTGTGGCAGGAAGCTTTCATTTACCAATTACCCTATGTGGGAGAAGGAATCGATAAAGGATGAGAATGCTCCGTTTGTGGGCTACAACCTGACTGAAAAGTCGTGCATCAGCTCTATTCCTGCGGTGGCAAAGGGAAGCAGGCTTACCATGAGAGGCAGGCTGCTTGGTGGCTGCATGGATTGTCTTATCAATCTGCTTGGTACATCGTTTGACCATGTAAGGGAATTTAATGAGCGCTACAGTGATGATGGTATCATATGGTTCCTTGAGGCCTGTGACCTTAATGTGATGGGCATGAGAAGGGCTATGTGGCAGATGAAAAATGCAGGATGGTTTTCAAATGTAAAGGGCTTTCTTATCGGACGCCCGGCGCACTTCGGAGAGGAAATGTTTGGCATAGACCACAGACAGGCGCTTTCATCACTGCTTAGAGAGTTTAATGTGCCAATCATCATGGATCTGGATATAGGTCATATGTCGCCGATGATGCCTGTGGTATGCGGAAGCATGGCAGATGTCAGCTTCGACGGAAGTAACTTTACAATTTCGTATGATATAGAGCAGTAGATTGGAGGAAAAATGATTAGATTAATAAAGAAAAAAGCAAAGAGTATTGTATGTAGCGTGCTTGCTGCGGTGACACTGTTTACGATGAATCCGGCTGTATTTGCAACAGAGACAGCTACGCAGACTGATACAGTTTCAAGCGTTGATGTATCAGGCAGTGACAGCAGTGACGTAGCTGATAAGAGTAACACAGACAGTACTGCAGACAGCACAACGACAGCTGGCAGTGAGGCAAACGACAAGGTGACCATCAGCAATAATGATAAGCCATACTTAAGTCTTGGAGCAGACCTCACACCGGATCAGAGAGCGACAGTGCTTGGATTTATGGGAATCGAGCTCACTGATCTGGACAAATACGATGTGGTCTATGTAAATAATGATGAGGAGCACAAGTACCTCGATTCATACATCAGCAAGAGCGAGATTGGCACAAGGTCACTTTCCTCAGTACTCATTACAGAGGATAAAAAGGGTGCGGGTCTTAGTGTTTCCACGCACAATATCAATTACTGTACGGTAGGAATGTACAAGAATGCGCTTGCCACAGCAGGCATAGCTGATGCTAAAATCATAGTCGCAGGACCGTTCCCTATTTCCGGAACGGCAGCACTTGTAGGCACACTAAAGGCATACGAGGAGATGACAGGCAAGAAGCTTGACGACAAGGTGACAGACGCAGCGATGGATGAGCTTGTCACGACAGGAGAGCTCAACAAGAGCATTGACGGCGATTCGCAAGATATCGAGGCAATGATTGCAGATTTAAAGAAGCAGCTTGCTGATGGAGGGCTTAAGGATGAGAGCCAGATAAAGGATGCGATAAAGGAGGCTGCAAAGGATTACGACCTGAAGCTTTCTGATGATGATATTGCAAAGCTGACATCGCTTCTTATGAAGCTTAAGGATGCCAATATCGACTGGGATTCAGTCATCAACCAGGCACAGGACTGGGCATCAAAGCTTGGCGATAAGATAAATGACCCGGGCTTCTGGGAAAAGCTTGGTAACTTTTTCATGGATTTATGGGATAAGATAAAATCCCTGTTCAGCTAGAAAAAGCGACAGAAGACAGTAAGAATAAGCAGAATATGAATCAGACAACTCCCTGAAACGTAAGCATGAGCTGCACGTTGAAGGGAGTTTTTTATATTATTAATAAAAAAATAATAAATTTCTGCCGAATACATTGATACAAAGGTCATATTCTATTATAATTAAATGGATAATGGATTAATGTAAACAATGCACATAAGAAAGATGGGATTTGATGATAAAGATAAATAAATTTCTGGCAGTTTCTGTCGTTACATTGTCATTAGCCGCATGTGACCTGGCACCATACAGCAGCATAGCAGTCTATGCGGATCAGGCGGCTAAGGTTGTGTGTGATGAGAGATACTGGGTAGCGGCGAGAAGCGGACCGGGCACAGAGTATGAGCTGGAGCACAAGCTTTCAAACGGCAAGGATATTACTATTCTTGAGCAGACCACAGGTGCAGACGGCAAGGTGTGGTACAAGGCAAAGTACAATCTGGCAGCAAATAACGAGGAGTGTGTCAGCTATATCAGGTCTGATTTTGTATCAGCAGGTACCGGCACAGCTGCATCAGACAATGCGCAGACAGGGGATGCTTCGGCAGACACCGGCAATGCGGATGCCATACAGCAGAATAATGAGGAACAGCTTGCCCTTGCAACCGCATCGGGAGCATATGCTACAGGTACGATTACAGGTGGCAATGTGTATGTCCGCAATGCAGCAGGCACATCCGGCACTACCAAGGTTGTCTCACTCAACTGGAACCATCAGGTTGACATAATAGGAGAGACCAGGGTAAACGGTGTGGTCTGGTACAATGTCAAGGGTACTTTAAACGGCAAGGCATTTACGGGCTGGACTATCAGTACATACATAAAGGTGACATACAATAATAGCGGAGACAATACTGATTTTGTCACGGCTATGAAGAATGCAGGCTTTCCTGACAGCTATATTCCAAACCTTACAGCTCTTCACAATAAGTATCCAAGCTGGACATTTGAGGCTGTAAATACAGGTTTGAATTGGGATACGGTGATTGAAAATGAAAGTGTAAACGGACTTAATCTGGTATCCAAATCAGCAGACAATGCCAAGAAATCCACAGCTTCGGGAGCATATAACTGGTCAACAAATACGTGGGTTGAGTACGAACCGGGATGGGTGTCAGCAAGCAGTGCCTATATTGCTTATCTCATGGATCCAAGGAATTTTCTTGATGAGACCAATATTTTTCAGTTCCAAAGCCTTGCATACAGTCCAAATGAGGCACTTGAAGGTGTCAAGTCTATAGTAAAAGGCACATTTATGGAGGGAACAAAGACCTATTCCAACAATGGTGAGAAAATCAATTATGCAAGCACATTCATGGATGTGGCAAAGAGCAGTGGAGTAAGTGCATACCATATAGCATCGCGCATAAAGCAGGAGCAGGGGCAAAAGGGAACGAGCCCTCTTATTTCGGGTACATATTCCGGATACGAAGGATATTATAATTATTTTAATTTTAGTGCAACCGGAAACACGAAGGATAAGATTTATAAAAATGGTCTGTCTTTTGCCAAGAAGCAGGGCTGGAATACAAGAGTAAAGTCCATAAGCGGCGGAGCTGTAAAGGTGGGCAGCAATTATATAAATAAGGGTCAAAATACACTGTATTTTGAGAAGTTTAATGTAGTAAATACAAGCTCGCTGTATTTCCATCAGTACATGGGCAATGCCACAGCGGCTCTTACTGAGGGACAGAGTCTGGCTAAAGGATATTCAGACAAGAATCAGGCTTTTGTATTTAAAATACCTGTATACAACAATATGCCATCGTCAGCAGTAGGCTTTAATAAAGCCGGCGATACCAATAACTATCTGCAGTCGCTTGCGATAAGCGGTGTAACACTCACACCGGCCTTCAATGGAACGACAACAAGCTATTCAGCAGTTGTTTCAAATGCTATAAGCTCAGTGACTGTTTCGGCAAATGCAGTTTCAGGAAACAGTGGTGTTTCAGGCACAGGAAGCTATTCGCTTGCTGTCGGAAATAATACAATTAAGGTAAAATGCAAGTCGCAAAGCGGTGATACAAGAACATACACTATCAATATAAACAGGCAGGCGGCATCTGCAAATAATGCAGGTGGCAATAATAATCAGAACAATAATAACCAAAATAATACTGATGTAAACATAACATCAGGTAAATACAGTATAGGTACTTATATTACAGGCATTGAGCCTGGAACCGGTGCAGCTGATTTTGTGAAGAATATAGCAGTATCAGCATCAGGTACTGTAAAGCTTCTGACAAGCTCAGGCTCAGAAAACAGCGGAAAGATTGCAACAGGCAATAAAGTGGCTGTTTATGATGCTTCAGGTAATCTGAAAAAGACATACGATATTGTTATATATGGAGATATCAATGGTGATGGTGCTGTAAATGCTCTTGATATGATTAAGCTCAACAGACATATTTTAGGAAAGGGAACACTCACAGGTGCTTATCTGGAGGCAGCTGATGCTAACAGAAAGCGTGATGGTGGAAATGCCCTTGATATGATAATCATGAACAGACACATACTGGGCAAATCAAAGATATCGCAGAATTAGAAATGTGAGGAAAAATATGAAGAAATTATTTGGATGTATATTATCACTTGTTGTGGCGGTGATGCTTGTTTTCACACCTGCCGAGCATGTATATGCGCAGGGACTTGGATTAAGTGTCAGCTCAAGCTCTATAGCTGTTGGAAAAACAGTTAAGGTGACTGTTTCCATGCCGTCTGGATATTTTGGTACTGTAGTTATCTCAAGCGCTGACGAGGGAGTACTGAGTAACGGAGGGGATGGTGTAGCCAATATTGGTGACGCCGCAGGATATCCCACATCGCAGTCATTTTCATTTACGGCGAAGGCTGCAGGAAGCTGCACTATAAAGGCATATTGTACAGTTGTAGGAGATGCAGAGGGCAACGATGCCGGAGGTATAATTACCGGTGCCAGCACGAAAGTGACGGTAACAAGTGCTTCATCAAACAATGATTCAAACAGCAACAAGGATAACAAGGACAATTCCGGCAGCAATACCGGCAATGACAGCAATGCAAATAAAGATAATGAAAACAAAGAGGAAAAGAAATCCTCAAACGCATCTCTTGGTTCACTTGTTATCTCAGCAGGTACGCTTTCCCCTGAGTTTTCTGCTGCGACAAAGGATTACACAGCTACAGTAGATTACAGCTGTTCAAGCCTTGCAGTTACAGCAAATCCGGCTGATTCCAAGGCAAGTGTGACATCTGTCACAGGCAATGATTCACTTGAGGTTGGAGAGAATACGGTCAGCATTGTTGTAACAGCAGAGGACGGCAGCACAAGCACATACAATATAGTTGTTACCAGAAGAGCCGAGGATGATCCGGAGAATGCAGATAAGCAGGATAACTGGAAGAAGTTCGATATAAATGGCACAGAGTGGACTATGGTAAATGACATTCCGGAGGATGTTGTTCCTGAAGGCTTTGAGCACTCAAAGACAGTGATTGACGGACTTGAATATAATACCCTTCATGGCACCTTTGGTGATATCACGCTTGTGTATTTACAGTCGGAAAGCGGCAATGGGCTTTTTGTATATGATGCAGCACAGAATGCAGCATATGAGTTTGTTCGTATCAATTCAGAGTCGCATTTTATAGTGGTTTTACTGCCTAAGGTGGATGATGTGCCTGAGGGATATAATGAGGTATCACTCTCCATAGAGGGCAAGGGTGTGGCAACAGCCTACCAGACCAAAGCCGAAAAAACCGATGATCAGACAAAGGATTTTTACCTCGTATACGCTATGAATGACAATGGTGAGAGTGGCTGGTACACATATGATAGCGTAGATGGCACATATATGAGAACCGAGCTCAGTACACCTACAGTGGCACAGGAGGAAAACGATACAACAAAGAGCGAGCTTGTCCCGGGAATTGCCAATAAATATCTTGTTTTAGCTGCAATACTGGTTCTTGTTATCGTTATTCTGTTACTGTTGCTTATTGTATCAGCTGTGAAAAACAGAAAATATAAGGCAATGGACTATCATGATGACGATGATGATGTAGATGATGCAGCAGAAGATGTATCAAATGAAGCTTTGGAAGAAACAACTGATGAAACTGCGAACGAGATAGCAGATGAGCTGGAAGAAGAGGTTACAGAAGAGGTTACAGAAGAGCCGTTAGATGAAGTGGCAGAAGAGTCGGTGGATGAAGTGGCAGGAGAAGCTGCAGAAGAGTCGGCAGGTGAAGCCGCAGAAGAAACAGCAGATGAAGTCGCAGAAGAAACAGCGGAAGGTGCTGCGGATGAGCAAAAGATGGCTACGGATGAAAATATATCAAATGCATCCTATGTCGGAAGAACCGTAGAAATTACACCTGATTCTAAGAAAGCTGTTGAGAATGAAAACTCTGAGTTTGATTTAAAAGACGATTCAAGGCAGGAAAACGTTTCTGACACAGAAAACGATGCTGATGAGGATGCTTTAAAGAATCAGCTTCAAATGGCACTTGATGGCTTTGTCAATGAGGGAAATAAGCAGTCTGAGACTATAGACAGCAGTGCAAAGGATGACAATGAAGATGACAGCAAAGATGATGATTTGCAGTTCATCGACTTAAATTAGTGAATATGACTGGAGGATATGACTTGAAACCATATACAAGTAAGGCTAAAAAAGCAATAGATTTGGCTGCACGTATATCAAAGAAAATGAATTACAGCTATATTGGAACAGAGCACATACTGGCTGGCCTTATAAAAGAGGGCACCGGTGTGGCAGCTGAGGTTCTAACATCCTGCAATGTGGAATATGATAAGCTTATTTCGATGATTGAAGACCTGATTTCACCGGGGGATGACATCGAAGTGATGGACAGGGATGGCTATTCACCAAGGACACAGAGAGTATTGGAGCGCGCATCGGAGGAAGCCGATAGATTTGAGTGCAATGAGATAGGTACAGAACACTTGCTGATGGCTATAGTACTGCAGGGAGACTGTGCAGCTGCAAGACTTTTAAACACCATGGGTGTTAACAGTCAGAAGATGTTTATAGATATTCTTGGTGCGATGGGTGAGGATCCGTCTGCATACAGGGATCTGATGAAAAGTTACGGTACATCATACAATTCTGCGACTCCTGTATTAGATCAGTATTCCAGAGATTTGACAGATATGGCAGAGGCAGGGCTTCTTGACCCTGTTATAGGCAGAAAAAAGGAGATGGAGCGCGTTATCCAGATACTTTGCCGCCGTGGCAAAAACAATCCATGTCTGATTGGAGAGCCGGGAGTGGGCAAGACCGCTATAGTAGAAGGACTTGCACAGGATATAGTCAGTGGCAATGTTCCGGATATTCTTTTGGGAAAGAGACTGGTTTCTCTAGATATGTCCGGGCTTGTAGCCAAATCAAAGTATCGTGGTGAGTTTGAGGAGCGAATCAAGAAGGTGATAAGCGAGGTTTCAAATGCCAAAAATGTACTGCTTTTCATTGATGAGCTTCACACTATAATAGGTGCAGGAGGAGCAGAAGGCTCGTTAGATGCATCTAACATTTTAAAGCCTGCGCTTGCCAGAGGCGAGGTACAGGTAATCGGCGCCACAACCATAGAAGAGTACCGCAAATACGTGGAAAAAGATGCTGCGCTTGAGCGCCGTTTCCAGCCGGTGATGGTTGAGGAGCCTGGTGTGGATGAGACAATAGAGATACTCACAGGATTAAAGGGACTCTATGAAAAGCATCATGGTGTCATCATCACAGATGAGGGTGTGAAAGCAGCAGTAAACCTTTCTGCACGATATATAAACGACAGATTTTTACCTGATAAGGCGATAGACCTGATGGATGAAGCGGCAGCAAGGATAAGGCTTAAGAATCTGACATCATCTGACGAGCTGCTTGCTCTGAAAAAAGAGATAACAGATATGCAGAACCGGGTGGAAGATGCTTTGTCGAAAGGAGATCTCGCAGCTGCCGGCGCGCTTATGTCAGAAAAGGAAGTGCTCGAAAATAAGCAGCAGAAGCTTATCAGAAAGAATCACCGCACAGGAAGCAAAAATCAGCCTGTAGTAGGTGAAAATGAGATAGCTGATGTAGTATCGGGATGGACCAAAATACCTGTAAATAAGCTTACAGAGTCAGAGGCAGGACGACTTGCAAAGCTTGAACAGATACTTCACAAGCGTGTAATAGGACAACAGGAGGCTGTTTCTGCTGTCGCAAAGGCAGTCAGACGAGGCCGTGTTGGTTTAAAGGATCCTAAGAAGCCGATTGGCTCATTCCTGTTTTTGGGACCGACAGGAGTAGGTAAGACGGAGGTGTCAAAGGCGCTTGCTGAGGCTGTCTTTGGCAAAGAAGATGCCATGATACGTGTTGACATGTCAGAGTACATGGAAAAGCATAGTGTTTCAAAGATGATTGGTTCACCACCGGGATATGTGGGCCATGAGGAGGGCGGACAGCTCTCAGAGAAGGTCAGACGCAATCCTTTTTCTGTTATACTGTTTGATGAGATAGAAAAAGCACATCCTGATGTGTTCAATATACTTTTACAGGTGCTTGATGATGGTAGAATCACTGATTCACAGGGGCGCACGGTTGATTTCAAGAATACAATAATCATCATGACGTCAAATGCAGGAGCTTCTTCTATTATAGAACCAAAGCGCCTTGGCTTTGGCGCTGGTGATGATGAAAAGCAGGATCACGAGCGTATGAAGAACAGTGTCATGGAGGAGGTCCGCCGTATATTTAAACCTGAGTTTTTGAACCGAATCGACGAGACTATTGTATTTAGAGCTCTCAACAAGGATGACATGAAGCATATAGTGACACTTCTTGTAAAGGAGCTTAAGAAACGCTGTAAAGAACAGCTTGATATAGAGCTCACAGTGCGCGACAGTGCAAAATCCTTTATCGTGGACAAAGCCTATGACAGAAAATATGGCGCAAGACCTCTTAAACGAAAACTTCAGGAGGAGATTGAAGACCGTATGTCAGAGGATATTATTACCGGCAAAATTAAGCGCGGCAATAAGGTAATAATTTCTACGAAAAACAAACAAATTTCATTGACTGTTGAGTAGAATTGGATTTATAATTAATATATCAATATAGCTACGGGAGGATAAAAATGGCTGTAATAAGTGAATTAATCCGTACTGAGGAAAACGGAAAGCTCAGCTTCGGAGATTATACATTGGCTGCAAAGGCAAAGCTTGACAATTTTGAGAAGGATGGAGATATCTACAAGGTAAAGACCTTTAAGGAGATTACAAAGCTCGAAAGAAACGGACTCTTTGTATACGAGTCTGTTCCGGGAACAGCGGTTATGGATTTCGAGGAGACTGCTGATACAGTGACATTTACTGTGGAGGGACCTGAGGATGCTCAGATTACTCTTGGCCTTGAAGAGGAGACAGAGTACGAAATTGATATAGCTGGAGCTGTTGCAGGTACTATGAAGACAAATCTCGGCGGCAAGCTCAGCTTAAGCGTAGAGCTTGAGGGTGTTGATTCAGTCGATATCAAAGTATCAAGAAAATAGAGCATATTTTTAGCCCGGTGAAAGCCGGGCTTTTTGTATTTTATAAAGGAGAACAATATGGCAAAAGGAAAGACCTCTGTATTTTTCTGCCAGGAATGTGGTTATGAATCAGCAAAATGGATGGGACAGTGCCCGGCCTGTAAGGAATGGAATACATTTGTAGAGGAAACCGTAGATAAAAAGTCGATAAGCTCGTCGGGAAAAGTAAAAAAAGAATCAAAGGCGGCACAGGTTCTGCCTCTTTCGGCAGTAAAAAGCGAGAAAGAGGAGCGTATAGTGACAGGTATAGCCGAGTTTGACAGAGTGCTTGGTGGAGGAATTGTGAGGGGTTCACTTGTACTTGTTGGAGGAGATCCAGGTATAGGAAAATCCACGCTTCTACTTCAGGTATGCAGGGAACTTTCACAAAAAAAGGTGCCATTACTTTATGTGTCAGGTGAGGAATCTCTGCATCAGATAAAGATGCGTGCCGACAGACTTGGCGATTTTACGGATTCGCTGGAGCTTTTATGTGAGACAAGTCTTGATATAGCAAAGGACGTGATTCAACGAAAAAAACCGGAGGTTGTTGTAATAGATTCCATTCAGACTATGTACAATGAGGAGATAGCGTCGGCACCGGGCAGTGTCTCACAGGTCAGGGAGACAACCGGAGTGCTTATGCAGCTTGCAAAGACTCTGGGTATTTCTGTTTTTATAGTAGGACATGTGACAAAGGATGGTGCGGTTGCGGGGCCGAGGACGTTGGAGCATATGGTTGATACTGTGCTTTATTTTGAGGGTGACAGGTATGAGTCGTACAGGATACTTAGAGGCGTTAAGAACAGATTTGGTTCGACCAATGAGATAGGTGTATTTGAAATGAAGGCTGAGGGACTTGTTGAGGTGGAAAATCCGTCGGAGTATATGCTTAGCGGTAAGCCCGAGGGAGCATCAGGATCAATTGTCACATGTTCCATAGAGGGAAGCCGCCCGATACTTCTCGAGATACAGGCTCTTGTATGTCACAGTTTTTTTAATAATCCAAGGCGTACAGCAAATGGTACAGATTATAATAAAGTAAATCTACTCATGGCGGTCCTTGAAAAAAGAGCCAATCTGTCGCTGTCAGACTGTGACGCTTATGTGAATATAGCAGGAGGTATAAGGATGAACGAACCGGCGATAGACCTTGGGATAGTGCTTGCAATCGCATCAAGCAAAAAGGATATTATAGTGCGTGAGGATACCATATGCTTTGGAGAGGTGGGCTTAAGCGGAGAGGTACGCGGAGTTACCATGTCCGAGCAGCGTGTGGCTGAGGCAAAGAAGCTTGGCTTTAAAAAGTGTATTGTTCCCAAAGTGTGTCTTGCAGGAGTGTCGCATATTAATGGAATTGAGATTGTCGGTGTGGCAAATATCAAGGAAGCGATAGAGGCTGTCAGATAGTAATTGTGAGAATTGTATATAATAAACAGACAATTTAGAAAATTTATGTTTTTTAAGATAGTTTTACTACTTTAATTAATTGCAGTAAATCCGTTGACATATGTGTGCCGGGATGATATTATATCAAAGCTGACTCGCGGGACACATTGAGTTGTAGAGCTTGTGAGTTACAATTTACAGACATGACTTTATAAATATTGCTTTGAAAATAAGTTAAAAAAGTTATGAAAAAAGTTCTTGACAAATGCAAAACATTTTGATAGAATAAACAAGCTGTCGCAAGACAGAGAACTTAAAACAGAGTTCAAAAAAATAAAAAAGTGCTTGACAAACGAACAGCGATTTGATAAAATAAATAAGCTGTCGCAAGAGAGCAAAACAAAGAACATTGATAACTGAACAGTGAGAAACCTTGAAAGATTTTGAGAATCAATCAGAACGCTTCAATGAAAATTGAAGACCTTTAAAACAGTAAATTCAGAATTATCTGAATGAACGAATTAGCCAAGTTTAACTTGACTGAGATCAACTTTTTAACATGAGAGTTTGATCCTGGCTCAGGATGAACGCTGGCGGCGTGCT
>OOBK01001024.1_pt1 | contig 16594 bp, 10 predicted proteins | sample 1671541 | NCBI WGS metagenome assembly OOBK01 (sample SAMN06348167, study PRJEB24527) | human gut metagenome | biome: human gut; feature: ankylosing spondylitis patient; material: feces | host: Homo sapiens | place: China | collected 2015-10 | reverse complement strand
CGCCCCTTAGGATTTTTATTTAACAAGTCCTAAATTTGGGGAGCAGTTCAAAGAGGGGACCGATCCGGGGTCAGAAAAAAGAAAAAAGCAGCACCCGATCAATAAAAAAATCTGAGGATTCCATGAAACACACAGAGACCATTCGACAGACGGGAAAGACAGCCGCCGCCGTGGCCGCTGCGCTTTTCGCGATGTCAGCTTCGAACGCCGAAACGCCCGCGCGCATTTCCAGTACGCTCACCGAACCCACGGCTGATATCTCAGTCCTCTATACGGATACCGGCACCGCCTCGTCAGACATCATTCACGCGCCGGTGGAACCTGGGAACGCGGACGGGATCACCGTCACCGTGAACTCCCTCACGGTCGAGAACCAGACGACCGCGGGTACGGTCCCCGGGTCAGGCGACCGGAACGGTAGCGGCATTGCCTCCGCCGCGGACTTCCCGGGTTCCAGCATTACGCTCGCGGTCACAAAGGACCTCACCGTTCACGCGAGGACTGACGCCGTTCTCGCGTCCGGCGGCTCCTCGGTCACCGGGAATGTCGGCGGTAACCTCAGCATTCAGTCAGCCGGTACGGGTATCCGGTCTGATAACTCGCCGCTCACGATGACCCTTTCAGGCGGCAGCGCGGAAATCGTGACGGACGGCACCGCGGTCTCAAACGCTGGGACCGAGGGTTTCCTCACGCTCCAGGGGGCCGGATCCACCCGAATTTATTCAGCAGCCGGACACGCGATTCAAACCACCGGGAACGAATTAAAGATTTACGGGACTCCGTACGAGGGGGACGCCGGCGATACCATATCCCGCGCACTTCCAGATAAATCAGGTTCCATTCTGATTGAAAACGGGAGCTCCACAGAAAGCGCGGTCTTCGAGTCAGGAAGCGTTTCCCGCCGGGGCGAGTGGATCAGCGCCGGAAGCGTCACGGTCCGGAACATGAGCGGCGCGACCGCCATTATTTCAGAAAGCGGCGGTATTGGAATCAGCGCGTCGGACACGGCAGGAACCGGCGTCCTCGTGCTCAATAATTCGGAAAGAAATCCGACAATTGAGGTGAAACGCGCGGAGGGCGACGAAGAACGGGTAGGCAGTGTCACGCTCAACGGTCTTGCGAAACGGTTCACCGTCCGAAATGAGAATCCTGCGGGCTACGCGGTCATTGCGAAAGACAGAGCGCGGTTCAGCATCCTGGGAAGAAGCCCCCTGCCAGACGTTCATATATTCGGTAATCTCCGGACGGAAACCTATTCCACTATCTCGATTGACATGGGTAACGGCGAAATCCGCTCGGACAGAATTGAGATTCTGGATGGCGGCAGTTTCGGAATGGACTGGATGAGCGGTAACTCCGTCCTCAGCGCGCTTGACGGTTCCAAAACGATGATCACGGTGAAAAATGAAGGCCGGGCGGATATCACACCGCATGGGCACACCGTGATCAACAGCGATTTCATCCTGCTCCCGGGTGACCGTGCGCCGGCCGACAACATTGAGAAGATTGACTCATCAGCCCGGCTCACGATGCATGAGAATTCTGTCTGGAACGGAAACCTCACGAGCCAGGGTCATATGAACTGGCTCGGCTTCTACCTCATTGGGGACGCGAAGCTGAATGGAAACCTCTCGAGTCTCGAGGGTGGTGAGACGGCGCTTTTCATCATGGATCAGGGGGTGATGACGGGCGATATTCTTTCTGACGGCACCGGGCGAGCCCCGGGGTCGGATGACCCGACCGAGTATGCCGCGGGATTCCAGGGGGAAATCCAGGCAAACGGCATATTGAACGGCAATGTCACCGCGAGAAACAGCGGCAAGGCGGCGCTCCAGTTCAAGACCGCCGCCACGCGGCTTAACGGCGATCTCGTGAGCCAAAGCGGCGGATCGATCAATACGGAGATGGCCGGTGTCTGGAATGGCGCATCGTCAATTGCGGGCGGCACGATTGACCTGAAGTTCACGGACCCGGCGGCCGTCTGGTACATGACGCGGGACTCCCACCTCACGTCGTTCACGCAGAACGCCGGCACGGTGAATTTCCCGAAACCGATGTCCGCGGATACCTTCATCGGCACCACGCTGACGCTTGACGGGAACTATACGGCAGACGGCGGCACGCTCAATATGAGCACCGTGCTTGAGGGCGATGACTCCCCCCACGATAAGCTCGTGATCAGGGGGGACGCCTCGGGCCGCGCGACCCTCGTGTTCACGAAAGTCTCGGGTAACGGAAAAAGCACGGATCAGGGAATCAAGGTCGTGGAAGTGGGCGGAACGTCAGACGCGGTCTTCACGAAGCCGGATGACAACCGTCTTTCCGCGGGCGCGTATCTTTATAGCCTGAAGAAGATCGGAAATGACTGGTACCTCACGAGTGACCGGGATCCGAACGCTCCCGTGGTGATGGAAGAAATTGTTCAGCCGAAGCCCAAGGATGAAGACCCCGCCTTGCCGCCGGTGCCGGATACAACGGATCCGGTCACGCCTCCGCGGCCTGAAACGCAGCCCGCTCCTCAGCCGGATGTGATCCCGGCATCAAGCCCGGATGATGTGACGCGGCACACGGTGAAGCCGGAACTCGGAAGCTACGCCGCGAATATGCTTGCCGCGAACACGCTGTTCACGATGTCGCTCGCGGACCGGCTTGGCGAGACGCGGTACTCGGACGCCTTGAAGTCTCAGAAGCATTCGGGGAACGTCTGGATCCGGACCGCGGGCGGGAAGAATCGCTCGTCGATGCAGGACCGCCAGCTCACGAACCGCGGCACCTGGGGTCTCGTGCAGGTGGGCGGGGACGTGGTGTCCTGGGCCGGGGCGGGGGATCACCGGTTCCATGCCGGTCTCATGATGGGGTACGCGCATCAGAACACGAAGACCCGGTCCACGGATCTCAGTCTGACATCCAAAGGGAAAGTCTCCGGCTACGCAGCCGGCCTCTACGCAACGTACATGAACGCCGAACCCGCCGGCACCGGACCGTATGTCGACACGTGGCTTCTCTGGCAGAAGTTTAGGAACAAGATAACCCCGGCCGGGGCCGCGGAAGAGTCGTATCACTCGAAAGGCTGGACCGGGTCCGTTGAGGCTGGGTACACGTTTGGGCTCTCGGACTGGGTGAGCGCGGATGGCCGCGGAACGCCGCGCGACTGCGGCTTGAGGCCCAGGTAATCCGGATGGGGGTGCGAGCCGATCAGCATCTCGACGCCGAGAATTTCACGGTGGCAGGCACCGGTGCCGGGAATATCCGGACCCGCGTCGGATTCACTCTGTATCACCTCTTCACGAACGATAAGTCGGGGAGGGCGGTGAAGCCGTTCCTCGGTGTCAGCTGGTACCACGATACGAAGAGTTTCGGCGTCACGTACGACGGCGTAAAGGACCGGATCGAAAGCAGCCGGAACTTCGGCGAAGTGAAGCTTGGCGTCGAAGGGAAGGTGTCGAAGAACGTAAACCTCTGGGGCGCGGCCGCGGTCCAGCGGGGAAGCGATAGCTTCCGGAATCTTGGGGCCTTCATCGGAGCGAAGGTGCTCTTTTAATCAAACCGCCTGATCTCTCCATTCGCCGCGTCACAAAACGAACGGAGATCAGGGCAATCCACACCGCGGGGGTGACAGCCTTCCCCGCGGTGTTTTTTTTGTAGTCCGTTAACTTAACAGGTTGACTTAAGTTGACAGCTTCGGGTGTTAATAAGAGCGATACGGAAAGGTCATAAATCTATCATTGCTGTCTTACTCATAACGACAAAAATAATTGCATAACCCGCAATTAAAGGGAATAATGGAATTAAGAAGCTGTTATTTACCTATTCTTAACGTTTTTCTGAGTTGTGATGAAACTGCTGGATTCAGTTGACAGCCCTTTATCAAATGACCCGGTCGGTTTACACGAGTTCGACTCAGGAAAGGCGCTCCCGGTAAGAACAGAAACCCCTGACCGCGCCGAAAAATCAGCGGGCAAATGAAGAGTGAGGACATTATGAGAAAAAGAGCATTCAGCATCACTCGGAAAACCATCACGGTGGCGGTCGCTGCCGCGCTCCTCTCGATCTCCGCCGGAGCTGAAACGCTTACTCCTCCCCGGATCACGGGGTCGATGGAAAATCCCGCGGACGATGTCATCGTGACGTATGAAGACATCACTACAGGGATCGATGCGGATGGCAAGGACCCCGATCTCAGTTTTATCTATGTGCCGGTGCAGCCGGAGTCCGGCAGCCCGATGACGCTGACACTCAGGTCGCTCACGGTCGATAACCAGACCACCGCGGGCTGGGTGCCGGTGAATAACCTCCCGGTTCACATCATTGATAACGGCGATGGAACGAGCACCACCACGGCGAGCTCCGGCCTTTACCGGAAGAACGGCGCGGGCATCGCGACAAACACCGATGCCGGGATCACGCTGGATATCGCGGGGGATCTCACGGTGAACGCCCGGACAACCGCGATCGCCGCGACGGCGGGTTCCTCCATCACCGGAACCATCGGCGGGAATTTCACCGTGAAGTCCCAGGATACGGGGATTGCCGTGACGGAAGCCACCCTCGGGGACGGTACGACTCAGAACCTCAATCTCGCCATCTTGGGCCCCAGCTCCTCGATCACAGCGACGGGGACCGGGATTCTGGTCTCGGGTGACAAATCCACCGTTACGATCTCGGGCGACACGTCGCTCACGATTACCTCTGACGCTGGCAGCGCCGCGGTTTCAGAGGATCGGGGAAACTTCGATATCAAACTCGGGAACGCGGCGACGCTCTCGCTTCTCAGCAGCGCTTCTCTCCCCACCGTGTCGTACGAAAAAAGCGATTCTTATCCAACCTCGGATTACAACTACTTCCAGGCGGGCGACGTGAAGGTTAAGAATACCGGAGGCGGTTCCGCTGTGACTCAGCGCCTCAGTCTCACGCCGGTGTTCTATGGCACTGACTCCGTCACGATCGTGAACAATTCCGCGGAAAACGCGACGATCGAGATCGGGGCCGCTGAGTCTGACCCGGATGACCGCGACCGCACCGTGTCCGTCCGGTCTGACAGCGGTCCGGTCATCATCACGAATAATGACCCGGACGGCTACGCGATCCGGGGGCAGCATAGCGGCAATATCTTTATCCAGATGTATGGCACGCAAGCCCCCGCGCAGATCACCGGGAATATTGAAATCTCTGATAAGGGCCAGATTACGGCGGTCGTGAATAACGGCGGTTTTATCCACGCGGATAAGATCGATATCGAAACCTCAATGGCGGATATTTCGTTCTGGGGGAACGCCAGCATGTCGTCCCGGGATGGCGGAAAGACAGAGGCGACCGCGGACGGCGCGGGTACCTTGATGGGCCTTCAGGCCTATGAGCAGTCGACCGCCAAGGCGGACGTGACATCGATAAACGGCGGCTGGACGAATGTCTATGTGATGGGCGACTCCGACTGGACGGGTGATGTCCTCGCGACCGGAAGCGCGGTGTATTACAGCACGGAGAGTCCCTCCACCGTCTATCTGGTTGTGACCGGCACGAGCACTTATACTGGAAACGCGGCCGCGGAGGCGGGCGGGGATATCGCGCTCGGGGCGGGGGATGACTCCCGGATTACCGGAGATATCACGTCTGACGGCGTCAGTTCGCTCGACCCCGAAAAAAAGAGCTCCGCGCGGGTGCTCGCGTATGGAACCTCGGAAGTCACGGGGGACATCACCGCGAGGAACAGCGGAACGGCCTCGCTCACGCTGAATGACACCGGAACAAAATTTACAGGTGACCTCGCTTCTCTAACCGGCGGCGCAATCACCGGGACTTCTGCCGGCACCTGGACCGGGTCGTCCTCGGTTTCAGGCGGCACGATTGACTTCACGATGACGGACCCCGCCTCGGTCTGGAATGTCACCGGGGATTCGGAACTCACGACGCTCACTCAAAACGCGGGCACCATCAATTTCCCGGCCGCCTCCGCGAAATCCTTTACGGGCACCACGGTGACCGTGGACGGGAATTATTCGTCTGACGGCGGTTCGATCAACATGAATACGGTGTTCACGGGCGACAGCTCACCCACCGATAAGCTCGTGATCAAAGGGAACTCCGAAGGAACCGCCACCATCACCTTTAACCGGATCACCGGGTGGGGCGCTCAGACGGTGGAAGGGATCAAAGTGGTGGAGGTGGATGGGACATCCGACGCTGTCTTCACGAAGCCGGAATCAAACCGCCTCGTCGCCGGTCCCTATCTCTATGAACTGAAGAAAGTCGGGAACGACTGGTACCTCACGAGTCAGCGGGACCCGGAGTCGCACATCGTCCTCCCGAAGGCGGATGATGATCCCGAACCGACCCCGGATCCGGGAACTGAGGATCCGGATCCGACCCCCACACCGGCTGAGGAGCTCCCTGAAATTCTGCCGCCTGCGGATCCAGGGGACGTGACGACTCACAACGTGAAACCGGAACTCGGAAGCTACGCCGCGAATATGTTCGCGTCGAACACGCTTTTCACGATGTCGCTCAATGACCGGCTCGGTGAAACCCGGTACTCGGACGCCCTGAAGAGCCAGAAGCACTCCGGAAACGTCTGGATCCGGATGGCGGGCGGCAAGTCCCACACCGAAATGGCGGATGATCAGCTCACGAACCGCGGCGACTGGGGTCTCGTGCAGGTTGGCGGCGATGTCGTCTCCTGGGCGGGTTCGGGTGACCACCGGTTCCACGTCGGTCTCATGATGGGTTACGCCCACCAGAACGAGAAGACCCGCTCCTCCGCGATCGGGTCGACGTCCAAAGGCAAGGTCTCCGGTTATTCCGCCGGCCTCTACGCGACCTATATGAACGCCGCTCCCGCGGCAACCGGTCCCTACGTCGACACGTGGCTCCTGTGGCAGAAGTTTAAGAATAAGGTCGATCCGAGTAACAGCGTCGAAGAGTCTTACGACTCCAAGGGCTTCACCGGGTCGATTGAAGCCGGTTACACCTTTGGGCTCAAGGACTGGGTGAGCGCGGATGGCACGAAGAACGCCGCTCGTCTCCAGCTCCAGGCTCAGGTGATTCGCATGGGCGTCAGGGCTGATCAGCATATCGACGCCGAGAACTTCACGGTGGCCGGTACGGGTGCCGGCAATATCCGGACCCGCGTGGGTGCCACGGTCTACCACCTCTTCACGAACGAGAAGACGGGCCGCGCGGTGAAACCCTTCATCGGTCTTAACTGGTACCACGACACGAAGACCTTTGGGGTGACGTACGACGGGATCCATGACCGGATCCAAGGGAACCGGAACTTCGGCGAACTGAAGCTTGGCGTCGAAGGGAAGCTTTCGAAACACGTCAACCTCTGGGGCGCTGCCGCATACCAGCAGGGCAGCCACAGCTTCCGGAACCTCGGGGCCTTCATTGGAGCGAAGGTGCTCTTCTGATAGGCTAGTGACGGGAGGTTCCTTCCCTTCCGGGCGGGAACCTCAGGGGTTCTGAAGAAAATGGCGCGGGTTTGAAGCCTGCGGCATTTCTTATGTGGATTCAGAGGGTTAAATAACTGAACTTCAAGCAGCTTCCGAAATAAAAAGAAGCCACCGATCAGTGGTTCACACTATCCATTTCAGAAGCTGCATCTGAAACCGATTCCAGAACCCCCTTCCTGATCCTCCCCGCTAAAACGGAAAAAGCTTGCGTTAAAGCAAAAGTGCCGCGTCTCAGAAGGGGAATATTGTCCGGGCGGTCTGAAACAGCAACAGACAGAAATCGATCTTTACGCGGGTGAACACAGCGCGGAAGCCACTCCGGCTACGCTCAGTCACACCAAAGATCAAAGACTCTTATTCGCAGCAAGGGATCCCGAAGAACTTCCTCCATCGGTTCTTCGGGATTCTGTTTTTATCGGGTTACTTCGAAAGCGCCTCGAGACGCGACTTCGCGAGCGCGGCGAAGAGCGTCACCGCAGCGGGGAGCACTTCGTCATTGAAGTCAAAAGTCGGGTTATGGAGGGTCGCCGTGTGATTCTCATCCCGGATCCCGACCCGCATCATGAGACCCGGCACCTTCTGCTGATAAAGCGAAAAGTCTTCCGCGCCCATGATGAGCTGAAGGTCGGTCTTCACGTGATCCGGACCGAAGAGGGCGGTCACGGTCTCGACGCAGGCCGCAGTCAGTTTCGGATCATTGATCACCGGCGGAATCAGTTCCCGGTATTCCACTTCGGCTTCGAGGTCGTTCGCTTCCGCGATTCCCTTCGCGGTTTTCGGGAGCTTCTCCTTGATGAGTGCCCGGACTTCGGGGTTAAAGGTGCGCACCGTGCCGCTCATCGTGAGGACACCGGGAACGACATTCGTGAGTTCGTACTTCCCGGCGTTGAGGGAGCAGATACTGATCACCGCGGGGTCCGCCGGGTTGATACGGCGGGAAATAATCGTCTGGACATCCGACACAATCTGGCAGCCCACCGGAATGGGATCGAGCCCCTGATGCGGCCGGCCGCCGTGCGTCCCTTTCCCGATCACCTTAATAAAGAAATTGTCAGACGACGCCTGAAGCGGACCTGACTTCATCCCGAAAACGCCTTTCGGGAGCGCCGGCTCATCGTGCGCCCCAAGGATCTCCTGGATCCCGTACTTCTCAAAGACCCCGGACGCGACAACGGCTTTCGCGCCTTCCGCGATTTCTTCCGCGGGCTGGAAGATCCCGATCACGGTGCCGGGGAAGTCGCGATGCAGATGAAGGTAGCGAAGCGCCCCCATGAGCCACGTCTGATGACCGTCGTGACCGCAGGTGTGGGCGAGCCCCGGTTTCAGGCTCTTCCAGGGGTTCACACTCTGATCATCCATTTTGAGCGCGTCGATATCGGCCCGAAGCCCGATCACCGCTCCGGGGCGGTTCCCCTCAATCCGCACAACGACACCGTTACGCACGAGCTGGTCATCGATATCGGTCAGTCCCCATCCCTTCAGGATCCGCACGATCCGGGCCGCCGTTTCCGCGGTCTCAAGCCCCGGCTCCGGATGCTGGTGAATTTCGTGACGGATCGCGGTGAGTTCATCCGCCCACCCGGCCACTTCGGGGTACACCCGGTCTTTCAAGACGATATCAGCCATGGATCAATGCTCCTTAAAGGGATCAAAACGAATTTTTGTGTCTTTATATTAGACGCTTAGCCGGCAATCGAGTGAGGAAACAATGAGCGCTTCGGTTCTGACGCTCTTCCGGATTCGGGGAACGGCACGCCGAAGTGCGGAGACCCCCGCCGGGCCGGCCTTTTGGGACTTTGTACCTACTTATAAATATTATCGGTTTCCCTCATAGGTTCACATCCAACTTATAGAAAATTTCCGGAGGAAGATAGCGAAAAGCGTGACTTATCGGAGAGGGTTGCTGTCTGACAGTCCCTTTTTATCAGGACACAATAATCAGCGCTATACAGCCATCCCTCGATTAATAAAAGGATTTCATACGCGAATTGAACAGATTTGTAGACGAGAATGCAATTTTTGTCATTTTTTACCAATAAATCTGTCAGCTGTTTTTTGCTAAGGACTTTTACTTAACTTTTAAAGACAGATTTAATTTCAGGATTACTGTGACTCAGAAATGGATATCCGATCTACAGCAAAAATCGCTATACTTTCGGAAAAATTAGGTTTTATTTTTCATTTGTGCTACTGAAGTCAGAAACTTCAGCTGAATGGAAGACATAACTTAATTCACAACTGATTGATTCTGGTTGATTGTTTTATGTAAACCGGCTTCCGGCTCTGTCAGTTGGCATTGAATTCATTGATTGACTTGCTTGACCCCCGCTCCTCTCAAGCGCGGACTGAATAGCTGTACCCAACCAGTCTCCTCGTTCAGTTCTGTCTTTGTCCGTCTGCCTTTCGAGATTCTTGCCCATCGGAAAAGAGCAGCGGACAAAGGCAAGCTTCTTCTCTATGTGTAATTCCCGCCGGGTCGGAGAGGATCCTGGCAGGAGTTGATGGCGCGATCGGGGGTTTTACTTTCATGGCTCGCGCCATCACTTTAAACCCTGCTCAGTTTCGGCCGAGCAGGGTCTTTTTTTGATCGCGCTTCCCGTTGGAGAACACGCCTGGATCCGGTTCCCGCATCCCCGAAAGGGGTATTGGCGGCACTCTCAGGCCCTTTTCCTGAGGGCGAACGAGGCGAGCACCTCACGCACCCGGTCAAGCGCCGGGATCACGGTTTCAGGCGGATAGGCGTAGCCAAAAAGAAACCCATTCATCGGCCGGGCCGGATCCGAAATCACGCTGAGTGTACGCACGAAAATCCCGGATTTCTCAAGAATCACGGCGGCCTCGGTATCCCGGATCGCGGGGGCCAGGAAAAACACCGCGTGCTTTCCGCTTTTTGTTTCCGAGAACTCTCCGAAGGGGGAGAGGCGTTTCCGCGCGGACTCCATAAAAAACCGGTACCGCTCCCGGTAGCGGCGGGCGAGTTTCCTCACGTGGCTGTCCCACGCGCCGCAGCGGATATATTCCGAGAGCACCGCCTGCAGGTTCTCTGGATTATGGCGGTCCGTGAGGAGCTTCGCGCCCGCGAAAGCGTCTGAAACCTCATGCGGGACCGCGGCAAAACCGATCCTGACCCCCGGAAAAACCGTGGTTGAGAAGCTCGCGAGAAAAATAGTGCAGCTTTCAGCTCCCGCGATGCTCCGGATCGGGGCGGACACCGATTCCGAGACCCGAAGGAAGCTGTTGTAGTCATCCTCAATGATCCAGCTGCCGGTCTTCAGGGCCCAGCGGAGGAGCGCTGCCCGGCGGTCCGATGACAGTTCAAACCCCAGCGGATACTGGCAGGCGGAGGTCACATAGACACCGGCCGCGTTTCCGGCGGCTTCCACTTCGGACGATAGGATTCCCTCCGTATCCACCGGGATTTTCTTTACGCGGCAGCCCCGGAAGGCGAGCACGTCGGACACGAGTTTCAGCCCGGGAGACTCCACGCAGACGGTGTCACCCGCGGAGAAGAGAATCTGTGACGCGATCGACGCGGTCTGAACCGAACCCGTCGTAATGATGATGTCCTCCGGATCCGCGGCGATCCCGCGAAGACGCCTCAGAAGATCGGAAAGCGTATCCCTGAGCGGGCCGTAGCCCCGAGGGTCCGAGTACCCGGTGTGACGCCAGGTCATCCGCGCGAGCTGCGATGAGAGCCTGGTCCAGACGGGATCCGGGTCGCTTGCCATCCCGGTCGCGATACCGACGAACGGAGCGGGGTTCGAGAAAGAAGGGGAGTAGTCACGGAGGGCGGCCGCAGCGAGCGCCGCGGTTTCAGATGAATGCCGCGGACCAAGAGGAAACGGTGCCGGATCAGACGTCTTCGGAACAGGGCGGACGTCCGGCAGCCGGTCCACCACAAAACCGGATCTGGGGATCGATTTCAGATAGCCCTCATCCGCGAGGTCATCAAAGACGCGCTTCACCGTGTCCGGCGAAACCGATAGCAGTCGCGCGAGTTTCCGGATCCCGGGGAGCCGGGTACCGGGAGTCAGGATGCCGGCCTCAATCTGGCGCGTCAGTTCCCGCCTGATCTGCTGATACTTCGGGGCGGGATCCACGGGGTCGATCGAAAGCGCCGGAATCACAATAGGTTTAGCCATGCGTCAGGAGTCATCAAAAAGACTGAGGGGGTCAGAAACCGCAAATCTGTATGGATTCAATTCTAAAACGCATCCATACAATTTTCTCCATACAACAACCAAAGCAGTAACCAAGGAGAAATCTCAAATGACAAAAATCAATCGGCGTTCCGCCCTGATGCTGGGCGCGGCTCTCATTCCGGCGATGAGTTTCGCGGACGAAATGACAGGCAGCACGGATGGCCCGATGTCCCGGAAGCCTGAGCGTCAGCTCACAAAGGACGAAGCGCTCTTCATCATCAATCACACCGAACACGCGGTTCTCAGCATGGCGGATAAAGCTGACTACCCGTACGGGATCCCGGTGACGCCGATTTATCTCGATGGAAAGATTTATTTCCACGGCTCAAATAAGGGCCGGAAGGGAAACGATCTCGAGCAGAACCCGAACGTATCGCTCTGCTGGATCGGGGGGCACGAAGTGGCGAAGGGTGAATTCGCGATCAATTACGCGAGCGCCATTGTGACGGGGAAAGCGCATCTCGTGACCGATCCCGAGAAGAAGACCCACGTTCTCATGAGCATCGTTCACCGCATGGATCCGAGCGTCCCGGATAAGGATGCCCAGAACTACATCAAGGCCGGCATGGGCCGCGTCTCGGTGTGGGAAGTGGATATCGATAAGATTTCAGGCAAAGCCCGGAATAAGCAGGTGTATTTCGGGAAGTTCCCGAAGAAGGCCTGACTGGTTTCACTGGCACCGGGGCGTCTCTCTCCTCAATAACAACCATCCCCCGGTGTCATCTCCCTCTCTGTTTTCTCATTTGCCGGACCGGCCACCGCGGGTCCGGATTTTTTTTGTCGGCCGACAAAAATGCCGGGGTGCCCCGCGCTGGAGCACCCCGGCTTTCCCCCTCATACAGAATTCAGATTCACTGAATCGTCTTACTTATAGGATTCCTCGAAGATCTCAAGGTAATCAGCGTCTGAGAGCGGCAGGGGATCGGCCGTGATATCGCCGCCAAGCACCTCGTGAACGCGCTTCGGATAACCCTTCAGCTCTTCCTTCGTAATGCCGGCGTCACTCATCCGGAGATCAGCGCAGCCAACGGACGCGATCAGAGCGTCGAGCGCCTGGATAAAGTCTTCTCCCGACTGCGGATCCTTCACGCCCATGGCACGCGCCATCTTCTTCATCGGTTCCTCAGCGGCCTTACGCTTCGCGAAGAAGTTGAAGTAGGCGTGGCTGATCATGATGAGGCCGGCACCGTGAACGAGGTCATCGTGATAGCCGCCCATCACGTGCTCCATCGTGTGTTCCGACGTGCAGAGCATGTAGAAACCGGCGAGCGTGTTCGCGAGAGCCACATTCGCGCGGGCTTCCATGTTGCTCCCATTCTTATAAGCGGTCGGGAGGTTCTGGGCGATCAGTTCAATCGCCTTCAGGGCAAACATTTCGCCCATCGGGTGCTCATTCTTATTGATCACGGATTCCGCGGCGTGGAAGAACGCGTCCATTCCCTGGTAAGCCGTGAATTTCGGCGGCACGCTCTTCATGAGGTTCGCGTCAACAATGGAAAGCGTCGGCATCATGGAAGGGAAGAAGATACCGGTCTTCTCTTTCGTCGCCTCATTCGTAATGACAGAAGCCATATCCACTTCGGAACCGGTGCCGGCTGACGTCGTAATCGCGACAATCGGAACCGCCGCGACCGGAGCCGCTTTCTTACCGCCGTTGACAGACAGGCTGTAGTCCCGGATCGTCCCGGGGTTCGTCATCATGAGGGCGATGCACTTCCCGCAGTCCATCACGGAGCCGCCGCCAAGCGCCACGACAAAGTCGCAGCCCGTTTTCTTCCCGAGCGCCGCGCCGTCCATCACGTTATCCGACGTCGGGTTCGGACGGATCTGATCAAAGAGTTCGTGCCCGACCCCCGCGAGATCAAGTTCCTTCTCAAGCGAGGCAAGGTACCCGTACTTCTTCACCGAAGTGCCGTTCGTGGTCACGATGAGCGCTTTCTTCCCCGGAAGCGTCTCTTCATGCAGCGTCTGCAGCTTCCCCGGTCCGAAAAGGACTTTGGCGGGCATATGGAAGACAAAGTTATACATGCTTATTCTCCTGATTTTCTCTCTGCAAAAAAGGTTCCCGATGCCCCTCACACCGGGATTCCTGATGCTGTAATGGTAGAGAAGGAGAGGACAGAAAACAGTACCTGAAGTTAACAGGTATACTGACTTTTATTAACCTATGGCGGGAGAGGATCCACACGAAATGACAAAGGATGAAAAAGCGGCTGAAGCGGCGCTCGCGGAACTCTCACGCCGTTTCCCGACCCTCCGCTGGGACTTCCGGCCGGATCCCGTCGGGGGCCGGACCGAACTCATTTCGCAGTGGCTCGGGGACCCTGAGGAAGAAGTGATGCTCTGCGCCTTTACGGGCGACCATATCGATGAGCGGTTTCACCGCCAGGATTTCTTCTTCATTAACTTCGCGTACCACGGGACGTATGAGGCGCTCTCCGCGCGCTACAGCAACCGGGTGACGCTTGAAGAAGGGGACTGCTATATCGGGCAGCCCTACAGCGGCTACGCGATGAAGAAGTCGGGGCCGGATCCGGTCTCGATCGTCGGGATCCTGATTCAGAAAGAGGCGTTCCTTCGGGAGTACCTTGCGCCGATTTCCGAGGACCCGGTGCTGCTCCGGTTCTTCCTTGAACCGATGAAGAACCGGTACGCGGATGAATTCATCAAGCTCTCGCTCCCCAGGTGTTCCCCGATCTGGAATCTTCTCCGGATTATGATGACAGAGTACGTGGGCGGGAACCTCTGCAGTCAGAAGATCCTCAAGTCCCTCACGCTCACGATCCTTCTCTATATCATCCGTTCGTACCACGAGGAGCAGGAAAAAGCCGTGAAGCCCACACTCACGGAATCGCTCCTACAGTACATCGCGCTCCACTCCGATTCGCTCACGCTTCAATCGATGGCGGATCACTTTGGTTACCACCCGGTCTATCTTTCGCGGCTCCTCGTGAAACTCACTGAAAAGACCTTCTCAGAGCTTCTGCTCGATTCCCGGATGCGGAAAGCGAAGCTGTTTCTCGAAAACACCCCGCTCAGCAACGAGAAAATCGCGGAGCTGCTCGGTTACAAGAACGCGAGCAACTTTTACCGCGCCTATAAGAGCTACTACGGAACGACGCCCCGGGTGACAAAAGCGGCGTAAGTGAGATCGGGGAGGGGGTGACTCTCCCCTTAAGCGACCCGAATCCGACCCTCACGGAACCCGTTTTCCGTGCTCCAAAAACCGGTATTGTGATCGAAGGACAGTATTGACGCCGGATCACGGCAAATACCCCGGAATTTCCCATTCTTTCCTTGTAATCTTCCCTCAGGAACTGAGCCGCAGTGTTCTGATTTAGCAAGAAAATCAGAGACCGCGAAAGAGACGTTAATCGTTATGGCGGATTTAAAGCGATCCGCTTCATGACAAGGGAAGGGAAGAATGGTTGATGAGTATTACGACAGTGCGTACGCGGATTATCCGCTGAAAGCGCTCACGAAAAACACTGAGCTGACAACCGAAGTCCAGCAGAAAGTGATGTACGAAATCGATTCGCTGCTGGAAGCGTATTTCGAGTCGACGCTCGACGATATCAAGGCCGCGTGGAAGAAAGACCGCGGAATCGGGACCGGGGATCCGGAGGAAGCTGACATTCTCGCGGCTACGGTTGATGAGGACGAGATTGACGTGGACGAGGAGGACGACGATGACGACGGTCCGACCCGGGAATTCATATTCGCCTGGGTCTATAAGAACATGCCGCGTGTGATCCGGGACTACTTGAATGACGAGTTCTGTAAGTCAAAGCCGGGGAAGCAGCGCACCGCTCGGTTCTACATCAAGAAGGACTTTATCTACCTCTCGCAGACCGGAGTGAATGAAGAAGCCTGCTACTGGCCGATGAACCTCGATCAGTTCGCGGAAGAGCTCTCGGACTATCCGATGACGGAGGGCGCGATGTACTGCTGAGCCGCGAGAGAACCGGCAGCAGGGCGGGGAGGAGAGAAATCTCCCCGCCGGCACCTTCAAGCCTGATTCAATCGGGGAGACACTGCTGTGTCTCCCATTTACTTATTTATAGGTGTCGATTTTCATAACACCTTGTGGTATGCTTCAGATCGACATGGATGACCGATTTTTCGATGGTCTTCCTTTAGGCAGCTCTCCGTTCTCCTGATGGAAAAAGAGGTTTTATGCCGCTTGAAAGTTATTACGACGAGAAGTGGTTCAAAAATCGGCTGAAAAAAATCACCGAGGACACTGAATTCACGGAGGAATTCAGCACCCAGGTCGAGTTTCTGATCGACTGCTACCTCTCCGATATCCTGACGGATGTCGCGGATCTGGCCGAACGGGGCGGCGACGTGTGGAGCTGGGTTTACATCCATGTGCCGGCCCGGATCGAGTGGCAACTGAACGCCCGATTCTGCCCTCCGATCCCCGGAAAACGCCGCGCCATCCGGTTCTATCGCGAGAACTGCACAAAGCTCTTCCTCTCCATCAAAGGAAAGGGGAAGACCTATTGGGAACTCTATCTGGACGACTTTATCAGCGAAGCCGAGAACTATCCGTCCCGATCCGGGCTCCCAGGGCCTAAGTATTACTGACCGATTTTTAAAAACCACAGAGCATTAAAACCATGGGGCAGGGGGAAAGAGATCTTTCCTCACTGCCCCGATTTTTTAGGTGACGCGAACGCTTTCCTCTCTTGATTCCTGTTTTCCCGCGGCGGAAAACTCACCCTCAGGATCTTTTCTTTCCGTGATCCAACAGTATTGCGATCCAGGGACAGTATTGACGTTTCAGAAGCACGGAAAACACTCTTTTCTCCCCCTTCAGCTGATAAGCTGGTGTCAGAGAAAAATCGATGTCTTACAGCGAGTTATGAGGACAGGCCGCTCGTAACTGAACTGCTCCCCAAATTTAGGACTTGTTAAATAAAAATCCTAAGGGGCGATAGA
>OOBK01001017.1_pt1 | contig 16689 bp, 12 predicted proteins | sample 1671541 | NCBI WGS metagenome assembly OOBK01 (sample SAMN06348167, study PRJEB24527) | human gut metagenome | biome: human gut; feature: ankylosing spondylitis patient; material: feces | host: Homo sapiens | place: China | collected 2015-10 | reverse complement strand
GTGTACTTGTGACAGTAGTATTTATCACAGTAATGCTTATACTTCCATTATTCTCTATAATAGTGAGTTCACTTAAAGAGGGAATAGGCTTTTATATAAAGTCGGTAACCAGCGCTTATGTACTCAGCGCACTTAAGGTTACAGTTATTGCAACAGTTGTGGCAGTTGTCATTAATACACTTTTTGGAATTATAGCAGCGTGGGTGCTTACAAGATTTGACTTTAAAGGAAAACAGATACTTGCAACACTTATAGATATTCCTTTTTCAATATCACCTGTTATAGTCGGACTTGCATTTCTTATGACATTCGGAAGACTTGGATTTTTCTATCCGGTTATAAGATGGTTCAACGAGGTGTTTGGTACAAATGTAAGAATAGCGTTTGCAATACCGGGTGTAGTGCTTGCAACAATATTTGTAACATTTCCATATGTATCGCGTGAGATAATACCGGTGCTTAACTCACTTGGAAGAGATGAAGAGGAGGCTGCCGCGCTTATGGGCGCGAATGGTTTCACCATATTTTTTAAGATAACACTTCCTAACATCAAGTGGTCGCTTATATATGGAATAATATTATGTACATCAAGGGCACTTGGAGAGTTCGGTGCGGTCAATGCACTGTCTAAGACAAGAGGAGAAACATTTACACTGCCGCTGGAGATAGATGCGCTGTATATGTCGGGAACAGAGTCATCGATAACAGCAGCATTTGCAGTATCGTCAATACTTGTTATAATAGCGGTTATAGTTCTTATATTAAGAAATGTTTTTGAACACAGACAAAAAAACGCTAAGAAAGGAGGAGTTAAGTAATGTATGTAGAAATGAAAAATATATTCAAACAATATGGAAGCTTCAGGGCATCTGATAACGTAAACTTCGGTATTGAGAAGGGAAAGCTTGTTGCACTGCTTGGTCCTTCCGGAAGTGGAAAGACAACTATATTAAGAATGATAGCAGGGCTTGAAACACCAAGCTTTGGAGATATCTATATAGATGGAAAGAGAGTGAATGATATTCCGGCGAGCCAGAGAGGTATTGGTTTTGTATTCCAGAATTATGCTCTGTTCCGTCATATGACAGTATATGATAATATCGCATTCGGTCTTAAGTTACAGAAGGTGCCAAAGGATGAGATAAAGAAAAGAGTTACAGAGCTTCTTGAGATAACAGGACTTGCAGGACTTGAAAAAAGATATCCTAACCAGTTATCAGGAGGACAGAGGCAGAGAGTAGCATTTGCAAGAGCTCTTGCTCATAATCCACAGGTACTTCTCTTAGATGAACCTTTCGCTGCGATAGATGCAAAGGTAAGAACAGAGCTTCGTACATGGCTTAGAAGTATGGTTACAAAGCTTGGAATAACAAGTATATTTGTAACACACGATCAGGATGAGGCAGTTGAGGTTGCAGATGAGATAATCATAACTAACCATGGTAAGATAGAACAGATGGGAAGTCCGATAGATATATATAAGAGCCCGGCAACTCCTTTCGTAGTTGAGTTCATAGGAAAGGCATCTGAGGTTACTGATTATTCAAAGCTTAAAGGCTTTGATGAGGTTAAGGGTGCTGACAGAGCTGTTATCAGACCAGAGTTTGTCAAGATAGCAAAGTACGGAAAGCTGCAGCAGTATAACAGTGCGGCAGAAGAGGGCTATGTTGAGGATATATTATTCAGAGGTAATCATCTGGATGTTACTGTTAATATAGGCTGTACAAAGATTACAGGAGAATGGTCACTTGAGAAAGAACCTCTTGCAGTAGGGGAGAAGGTTCATGTTCTTATATATAGAATATATGCTGTCGATAGTGAAAAGACATATCTGTGTGAGAATAAGGGTATGAAGTCAGATGATGTATTCTATATCTGATTATATAGAATGTATAAATGTGCGGCTGTATAACAGAGAATTGATATACGTCAGATATTAATAAAACTTATTTCAGAGTATTACATTATTTGTACAATATGGTATTGTTAAATCTTTAATGAAATAGTAGTGTATTAAAGTAATTATGTTACTTCAAGAAGGAGTGCTTATGAAGATAAATGGATTAAAGAAGCTTACAACAGATGTTCTTATAATAGGTGGTGGAACAGCAGGATGTTATGCGGCACTTACAATAAGAGAGCAGTCGGATGCTAAGATTATTATAGCAGAGAAAGCTAATATAAAAAGAAGCGGATGTCTTGCGGCTGGTGTTAATGCTATCAATGCATACATAGTTGAAGGAAGAAAGCCGGAGGATTATGTAGATTATGCCAAAAAGGATGCAGATGATATAGTAAGAGAAGACCTTCTTCTTACAATGTCTGAAAGACTTAACGAAGTCACAGCTAAGATGGAAAAGCTTGGTCTTGTCATATTAAAGGATGAGAATGGAAAGTATGTTGCAAGAGGCAACCGTAATATTAAGATTAACGGTGAGAATATCAAGCCTATCCTTGCATCGGCTGTTGAGGCACTTGAGGGTGTGTCAGTCATAAACAGACTTAATATAACAGACTATATAGTTAAGGATGGCAGAATTCTTGGCGCAGTCGGCTTTAATATAGATGACGGCTATGCTTATGAGATAAGGGCTAAAAAGGTATTATGTGCAACAGGTGGTGCGGCAGGACTTTATAAGCCTAATAATCCGGGCTTTTCAAGACATAAGATGTGGTATCCTCCATTTAATACAGGAGCCGGATATGCTATGGGTATCAATGCTGGTGCGGAGATGACTACATTTGAAATGAGATTTATAGCACTCAGGTGTAAGGATACTATAGCACCAACAGGAACTATAGCCCAGGGAGTCGGAGCTAAGCAGATTAACTCAAAGGGAGAAGTGTATGAAGATAAATATGGTCTTACTACCTCACAGAGAGTATATGGAACTGTAAGAGAGAATATCGAAGGAAGAGGTCCATGTTACTTAAGAACAGAAGGAATAAGTAAAGAACAGGATGAATCTTTAAAGAAGGCTTATCTTAACATGGCACCAAGCCAGACACTTAAGTGGATAGAATCAGGAAAGAACCCAAGTGAGCAGAATGTTGAGATAGAAGGAACAGAACCTTATATCGTTGGTGGACATACAGCCAGTGGTTACTGGGTAGATACTAACAGAAAAACTACCATAGATGGACTGTATGCGGCAGGTGATGTTGCAGGTGGATGTCCTCAGAAGTATGTTACAGGAGCTATGGCAGAGGGTGAGATAGCTGCCATAGATATTGTTAAGGCACTTAAAGAAGAGGCAGAGCTGACAGATAGCTTTAGTTCACAGGATGCCGTTTATGGCTGTCATGATATTAAAGATGATTATAAAGCTTTAGACAGCTTCGCTGATGAATTTGTAAATAAGAAGCTTTTAGAATACAATGCATATCTTGAAAGACAGGATGAGGTCTTTTCTACAGAACAGCTTGAAGAAGCTATGCAGAAGGTTATGGATACTTATGCTGGTGGTATTGGAAGCCATTATCAGTTTAATGAAAAGCAGCTTGAGCTTGCCAGGCAGAAGATAGAACAGATTATCACACTTTCAGGAAATGTGTCAGCAGCAGATTACCATGGACTTATGTTTGTGTATGGGCTTAAGGAAAGACTTACAGTCTGTCAGGTGCTTATAGAGCATTTAAAGGCAAGAAAAGAAACAAGATGGCACAGCTTTGCTGAAAATCTTGATTATCCTGATAAGTCAGATGAGTGGCTTAAGTATGTCAACACCAGAAAGAATGGTGATAAAATAGAAGTTATATTCAGAAATCTTGTAGGAAGAGGTGAGACATATGAGCATAGTAATTAATAAAAGCAGATGTGTGGGATGTGGACAATGCAGTATCGTCTGTCCGGGAAGCCTTATAAAAATGGGTGAGGACAGGAAGGCATATATAAAGTATCCTAAGGACTGCTGGGGATGTTCATCATGTCTTAAGGAATGTAAGTTTGAAGCTATTGCGCTGTATCTTGGAGCAGATATGGGTGGCATGGGAAGTAAGATGAGTGTTACTACCAAAGGTGACTACCTTAACTGGAACATAGATAAAACAGATGGAAGCAGGGAAACAATCGTTATTAATAAGAAAGAATCCAATAAGTACTGATGTAAGACAGAGATTGCAACTTATATCAGATATTATAAGGGATTTTATAATAGATATTAAATAACATATATTTACAATAAAGATTAGTTCTATTTAACTTGAAAGATTATTAACAAATAAACATATATACCTACTATGAAAGTTGTTAATTATTCTAAAATAATACATAAAGAAAGGACGGATAAAACAATGGCAGAATTATCGCATCTTGACCAGCTTGAAGCTGAGGCAATATATATAATTAGAGAGGTAGCGGCGGAGTGTGAAAAGCCGGTTATGCTTTATTCTATAGGAAAGGACAGCTCAGTAATGCTTCATCTTGCTATGAAAGCATTTTACCCAGAGAAGCCACCTTTTCCATTCCTTCATGTTAATACAACATGGAAGTTCAAGGAAATGATTAAGTTCAGAGATGAAACAGCTAAGAAGCTTGGTATCGAAATGTTAGAATATATCAATGAAGATGGTGTTAAGAAGGGAATTAATCCTTTTGACTATGGTTCAGTGTATACAGATATTATGAAGACACAGGCTTTAAAGCAGGCTCTTAACAAGTATGGTTTTACAGCAGCATTTGGCGGCGGCAGAAGAGATGAGGAAAAGTCTAGAGCCAAGGAAAGAATATTCTCATTCAGAAACGAAAACCAGGCATGGGATCCTAAGAACCAGAGACCAGAAATGTGGAAGCTTTACAACTCAAGAATCAATAAGGGCGAGAGTATAAGAGTATTCCCTATATCTAACTGGACAGAAACAGATATATGGCAGTATATCAAGAGAGAAAATATTGATATCGTACCTCTTTATTATGCAGACAAGCGCCCTGTAGTTGAAAGAGATGGCATGCTTATAATGGTTGATGACGACCGTATGAAGTTAAGAGAAGGCGAAAAGATTGAATACAAGAATGTAAGATTTAGAACTCTTGGCTGCTATCCTTTAACAGGAGCTGTTGAGTCAAATGCTACAACTCTTGATGAGATAATTGATGAAACACTCAGTGCTGTATCTTCTGAGAGAACAACAAGAGTTATCGATAACGAAGCAGCAGGAAGTATGGAAAGAAGAAAGAGAGAGGGGTATTTCTAAGATGATAGGATTATTAAAGTTTATAACATGCGGAAGCGTGGATGATGGAAAGTCTACATTAATAGGACATATATTATATGATTCAAAGCTTTTATATGCCGATCAGGAAAAGGCTTTAGAGCTTGACAGTAAAGTAGGAAGCCGTGGAGGTGCTATTGATTACTCCCTTCTTCTTGACGGACTTATGGCAGAAAGAGAACAGGGTATCACAATCGATGTTGCTTACAGATATTTTACAACAGATAAGAGAAGCTTTATCGTGGCAGATACACCGGGACACGAAGAATATACAAGAAATATGGCGGTTGGTGCATCATTTGCAGATCTTGCAATCATTCTTGTAGATGCAAAGCAGGGTGTACTTGTACAGACAAAAAGACATGCAAGAATATGCTCGCTTATGGGTATCAAGTATTTCGTATTTGCAGTTAATAAGATGGACCTTGTCGGATACTCTAAGGAAAGATTTGATGAGATTACAGCACAGATAGATGAATTATCTAAGGAATTAGGACTTGCCAGTGTAAAGATTATTCCTGTTTCAGCTACAGAAGGTGATAACATCACTAAGAAGTCAGATAACACACCTTGGTATGATGGAGAGGCACTTCTTACATATCTTGAAAATGTAGATGTAAGTGAGAAGAAGCAGGAAGAAGGCTTCTATATGCCAGTCCAGAGAGTATGCCGTCCAGACCATACATTCAGAGGCTTCCAGGGTCAGATAGAATCTGGTGTGGTATCTGTAGGTGATGAGATAACAACTCTTCCAAGTGGTGAAACTGCCAATGTAAAGAGTATTCTTATAGGTGATAAGGACAGCCAGAGCGCACAGGTTGGACAGCCTGTTACTATCCAGCTTGATAAGGAGGTTGATGTATCAAGAGGATGTGTTCTTGCAGCAAAGACAACACTTCCAGTTATCAAGTCTTTCACAGCTACAATGCTCTGGATGGATGATGAAGAACTCACAGTTGGTAAGGATTATATCGTAAAGATAGGAACTAAGCAGGTACTTGGTGTATTAAAGAATATCCAGTACAAGATAGATGTTAATACAGGTAAGTTTATTGAGGCTAACGGACTTAGCAAGAATGAAATAGCAGTATGTGGTATCGGACTACAGGAGCCTGTTGTCATAGATGAATTCGCTAAACATAAGACACTTGGTGAACTTATACTTATAGACAGAATAAGCAACATGACATCTGCATGCGGTGTTGTTACTGACACAAGTGCATATGACAAGAAGGAAGTCAAGTGTGCATTTGTCAATGGTAATATCAAGGGTAATGCAGATTTATTTGAAGAATATTACTACAACCTTGAAAGTGCCACAGTTACAAAGGTAAGTCCTGCAGGAAAGAACTATACAGTAGGACAGGAAATCAGTGTAAGTGGTGACTCTTACAACTATCCTGACAGCTTTGATGTAATAGTATTCAGGGACAGAGTAGCGGTTACTGTAAGAAATAAGAAGATAGAGTTTATAGAAAAGATAGAAGATTATACATACACAGGACTTCCAGTTGTAAACAGCAGAGGTTTTGCAGTCAAAGCAGCCAACGAGAGCGAATACGCCCAGTTACGTACAGAACTTGATGCCGTTAAGGAAGGCAAAGAAGCCCTCAATGATACATTCTTCAACAAGTGGACAGACTTTGGAACATACAGAAAAATAGTATTCAAAGATGAAGTATGGGAATATGTAATCTAAATGAGCCGTGCCAGATAAAGTCGTAGCAAAGTGCTGTGCTAGCACAAAGCACTTTGATGCGATTTTAGCTGATAGGGCGAATGCCCTACAGTCCAAGAAAGCAAAGCTTTCTTGGACTTGCGCACGGCGGAGTAGCGGGCAGATAAAGCTATATCAAAGCTGTGCTAGCACAAAGCTTTTTGTTAGGCTTTAGTCTGATAGGGCGACAGCCCCTGTGTGGTAATAGGGTAATTAATAATTTATATTTCACATGCTACATCATATGCTGATTTAATAGCATGCTCAATATTACTTGGACGTTCTCCAGCACAATCACCAATATAGTGAAGTGGAAGAGGACAATCAGAAAGCTCTGGAAGGTTCTTTCTTGCACCAACAGCCATTACAACAAAGTCTGAAGCAATTTCTTCTGTTGATGTATTGTCATCTATTGTTTTTTCAACAACTACAGAATCATCTTTAATTTCTGATAATTTTGCAGATGTTACTATTTGAACATTATAATGCTCTAATTCCCTCATTAGAGTAGGTAAAATAGTGTTACTTTCTTCTTTTGCAATCTGATCCATCATTTCAATAATTGTAACCTTACATCCGCGTGAAGCCAGATATTCAGCGGTTTCAACACCTACAAGACCACCACCGATTACAGAAACATTACCGAATACGATTTCTTTCTTGGCAAGTACATCCCATGCACTTGCTACAGTTGGAAGATCTTTGCCAGGAACAGGGATTATTGCATTGTTTGCTCCTGTTGCCACAATTACTTCATCGAATGAATTATAATCTTGGGATGTGAATTCCTGACCAAGCCTGAATGTTACATCCAATTCAGGAAGTACATTTGTATAATAATTAATGCTTCTCATCATTTCTTCTTTTCTTGGAGGTACACTAGCAATAAGTAACTGACCACCAATCTGAAGTGATTTCTCAAATATAGTTACATGATGTCCTCTTAATGCGGAAACACGTGCAGCTTCAAGTCCAGCAATACCAGCACCAATAATTGCTATATTCTTTGTTGATGCTGCAGGAGTAATCTGACGAGATCCTTCGTAACCATTTTCAGCATTAAGTACACAACTTAAGAAAGCACGATTCTGAATATTATCTGTACATCCTTTATTACACATCATACATGTTCTGACATTACAGCAATGTCCATCTGCACATTTGTTTGCAAAGTCAGGGTCTGTGAGAAGAGAACGACCTAATCCAATAATATCAGCAGAACCATTTGTAATAACCGCTTCAGCAGCTTCTGGTGTAACGATACGGCCTACTACAGATACAGGAATAGATACAAGCTCTTTGATTTTTTTAGAATAAGAAACCATAAATCCGTATGGCTGTGTTCCCATGGCAGGGATTGTATCACCCATATTTCCAGTATGGTTAGCCTGTGCAACATGTAATGTGTCAACACCGCAAGCTTCTAATTCTTTAGCAAAAATGCAAGCTTCATCAAGTGGAAGACCACCTTTTCCTCTAAAACTATTTTCTCCAAGAGGAGTAACTATAGGAAGCTTGTAGTCGATAACCATGTCAGGTACGATTGTTTTTAATCTTTTTACAAGTGTTAATGCAAAACGTGTACGATTAGCCAGGTCACCGCCATATTCATCAGTTCTATGATTTAAAATAGGAGAGCAAAGAGAACCAACAAGACGGTCTCCATGTACTTCAATACAATCAACACCAGCTTCGTGTGCTAAGATAGCACAGTTTTCCATATGCTTTATTATTTCATCAAGTTCTTCTGCAGTTACTTCATTTACAAAGTGCTGCATATCATGGTGAAGTTTAGCTCTTGCTTCCTGCATTTTGCCCTGATGAAACATATCGTTTAAAGCTTTAACATTGTAGTCAGGATGGAATAACTGAATTCCAAGCTTTGCACCATTTTCATGACATGCGTCAGCAAGTTTTTTGAAGCTTTGAACCTGCTCAGGTGAATAAAGTTTTGGTGTAGGAGAGAATGTTGGAAGTGGTGCAACATCTCCAATTACTATATATCCGACACCGCCTTTTGCGAGACGCTCGTAAAAACGAAAACTTTGTTCTCCAATTGAACCATCTTTTTCCTCATATCCTGTTGTAAGTGGTGGGAACATAATACGGTTTTTAAACTCAATATTTCCAACTTTTATAGGCTCTAATAATTTCATTGTTCATACTTCCTTTCAAATTGAATATACTATTTAAGTGGTGTTAAAAACTCTAACATTAATTTGTCTAATTCTGCTCTTGCAAAAGCACTGGCAAAATTGTGGTTAGCGCCTTCAATTGTTTTATAATTGCATTTTCCATTGTAAAGTGACTCATATCTATGGCATGTTGCATCATCTACCAAATCATCTGCAGTTCCTCTTATAAGGAGGACTGGTCCGTTGTATCCTTCTGCTGACGAGAATGGCTCATAATTAAATAAATCATGATTAAAAGATGTTGGGAAAGTGAGTCCTTCAATATCGGCCTTGGTGATCCCCTTAGCTTCCATGGCTTCAGCACGATCCTTACATCCAAACCACATTCCAGCACCTGGACACATAAGCATGAGAGCATAAGGATTAACAATAGGAGCGGCAGTAGCAGCTGCGTATCCTCCCATACTCTGACCAGATAAGATAATCTTATCTGGATTGGCAAAATCTTGTGTTTTAGTCCAGTTTATAATATCCTCGATATCGTGTAGGATACCTGTAAAGGTCATGTCCTCGAATTCACCATCACTTTCACCATTTCCGTATAAATCAAAACGGACACTGGCAAATCCATGTTCAGCTAATAATCTGGCTGTGTGCGTATAAATACTTTTGTAACCGCTTTTATTCCCTGTAAAGCCATGTACATTTACAATAGCAGGAAATCTTGTGCCATCTTCTGGAATGTTAACTATTCCGCGTAAGATGTGTCCATCACGGTTTGTGATTTCTACTTGTTTTGTCAATTTAAAATACCTCCATTTCTAATTTTATTCTGCAGTAGTAGCATTTCGCTTGTCAGCTAAATCCTGTAACATTTCAGCTGTTTTCTCTTTTGTAAGAGGGTAGATAAATTTTAATACCAGAACAGCTAATAAATATCCTACAACATATAAACCTGTATATGTTTTCCAAAGATGTCCTGAGAATGCTTCATTCTGGACAGCTTCATTAACCTGGAATCCAGCAATTGCAAGTGCAAAACTACTCATACTTCCTGATACAGCATTAGCAAGTTTACGGAAGAATGTATATGCCGAATATACAATTCCTTCATTACGTTTTCCTGTCTGAAGTTCTTGATAATCAATTGCATCATTTACAAGTGCCCAAACTAATACTTGGAAACCACTTACTCCAAGATAGCAGATTCCGTTGATGATAATAAAGAGCATAGGATTTTCAAGTGGGAAGAAGAATAAAATAGCATAAACAACAACTGAGAAAGTTGCACTGTACATAATCCATTCTTTCTTTCCAAATTTCTTAGCAACAAATTTTGTGCCTACGAATGCAATAAGTGACCAGAGTACACTTAACATACCTGAAACTGCCATGATGGCAACATTTCCAAAATAATCGCGGAATAAATAAGTATTTAATCCGTTAACCATACCTGCTCCAACAATACCGATAAAGCTTGATAACATAACTCCGAGTAATGCTTTGTTTTTAGTAATATCTTTAATTACCTGGAAGTAGTTAAACTTTTCTTTTTTCTCAACAACTGGCTCTGTAATAATACGCTCTTTACACCAATGAGATGTAAACATAAGACAGATTAATCCAATAACTGCACAGATTGCTGACATAATAAGGAAATGGCTAGGTACTGGCTGGTTATCTTTATATAAGAATAATGGTCCAGCAATAACGATAACTGTCATAAAAATTGTACCGCCAAGACTTCTGAAACGAGAAAGGTCAGTACGTTGGTTAACATCATCAGTCATTACACTTGAAAGACTACCAAATGGAACGCTGACACATGTGTACATAATTTCGTAAACAATATATGTAATGAACATATAAGCAATACGTGCACCATAAGCGAAATTGTTTACGTTAACAAATCCTAATATACAGAGTACTGCAGTTGGAAAAGCAAAGAATTTAATCCAAGGAATAAATTTTCCTTTTCCTTTGTTTTTGTGGCTATCAACAAGTGCACCAATTAAAGGGTCATTTATAGCATCCCAAAACTTTGTAACAAGCATAAGGATTCCTACGTGTACTGGATTAACTTTTAATACCAGTGTATAAAAAATAGCAAGATACATGGCACGGAACTGCTCAGTACAGCAACATCCCAAATCGCCAAGAGTGTAACCAATTTTGTCCTTCATGGAAAAAGGTCTTGTTTCTTTCATGATAATTTACCTCCCAAATTTATATTGTTTTAGTAGCTACAATCTTATTATATTGTGGTTATGCTGATATCCATATACAAATATTGCTTGCAAACTACGAAAAATTGATATATTGTATATTTTGACGAAATGAACAAAAAATATAATAGGAAAGTGTACAAAATAGACATATGAAAAAGCAAGGCTACAAAATGGAATATTTGAAAATATTGGATAGTGCCCAGCGAAGCTTTGGGCAAAAGGAGAGCTATACAATTGTATTTATAGCTGGTGGGATAGGGTATATGCACCAGGAGGACGATAATATTGTATGTACTATGGAGGATTTGATATTTATTAAGCCAGGTAATAAAGTAAAGCTTGAATATCGTAAAAATAAGTATCCTCTTGAAGTTTATGTTCTTTATATAGGTGGAGAACTTTTAAGGAAATTGTCAGATGAAGAAACAAGACTTGATGAAGCGTTTGATTTTGTTCCGTATCAAGTTAAGATTGTTCATTCTGAGACTGAATCGGCTATGCTTATAAAGAATATATCAAAAAAGCTCTATTCGATGAATAATGAGCCGCCTAAATTTGCCCACTCATTATACGAGAAAAGCCTATTAACTATGATTCTTGTACTTGCACTTCGCTCATCTGTTCAGGAGGATGTACAGATTAAGACGAATAAGAAAAAACACGTTGTAATGGATGATATTTTTATTTATATCAGAGAACATTTGACAGAAGATATCTCGTTGGAGCGCTTGGAAAATGAATTTTATATAAGCCGTTATCATATAGTAAGAGAGTTTAAAAAATTGACAGGTGAGACACCTCATTCATACATTGTAAAGAGCAAACTTGATTTATGCCGCCATTATATAGAGCAGGGGAAAAGTATTCATGAGGTATATGAGCTTGGTGGATTTGGAGGGTATAATCATTTTTTTAGAGCATTTAAGAAAGAATATGGTGTTACTCCAATGCAATATTACAAAGATTTAAAGATTGACAGGAATGAAAAGTAATGATTGTGTTTGTAGAATAAAGCAAATAAGGGGCTGTCGCTTTAACGATTGAAAATCGTTAGGGTACCAGCCTCTTTTTCCTATAAAAATACGATTTTTAAGTTACTATTTATTAAAATGAATGGGATGTTCCAAAAATTGGCGTACTTTAATAAACCTATATAGGTTTTAAAAATTTTTATTTTGATATTTCTAAATTCAGGCACTTTTTAAAGGAAATAAATGTGTTCCTGTCTTCCCGTTCTGAATCTTATTATGAAGTTTATTTATGTTTCTTGCAATTGCTAAAAGAGTACTTTCAGCGAGTACATTCGCAGTCCCTTTGCTTAGGTATCTTCTGAACTGCATGTCCTGTTTTATGTCTCCAAATGAGCCTTCAGCCTGAATGCTCCGGTTCATCCGATACAATACCCCTTCATCAGATATGATTCGTTCCAAATCCTCTTTTCTGTGTTTTATAAATGTTTTTGCAACTTGTAATACCTTGGTTCTTTCTCCTAATGGCGTTTTGCAGTTATTACCTTTTATGCAATCACTCTTGTAAGAGCAGTCGTTGCAATTCTCACATGTGTATATAGTTTTTTCACTCACATATCCTGTTTTAGTTTTATTGTGTCTTATATGTGATACTGTAAGTTTCCTGTTATTCTTACATGTATAAAAATCGGATATTTTATCGTATTCCATGTTTTCTATCTTTCCAATATCATTCTTGTATTTCCTTGTTTTTGATATCTCATAATTAGCCGGCTTTATGAATGCTATCTGATTGTTTGCTTCAAGAAACAGATAGTTTTCCTCGCTTTCATAACCGGCATCCGCAGTTATGTTCTTATACTTGAATTTTAAATGCTGCTCAGCATCTTTAAGAAATGGTATTAGCGTCGTGGTATCGGTTGGCTGAGGTCCTATAGTAAGCCAGGTGATATACTCTGAATCAACACCATGCTGAAGATTAAATGCTGGTTTTAATTGACCATTTCCCATGGCATCCTCTTTCATTCTCATAAATGTTGCATCATTATCCGTTTTTGAATAACTGTTTCTTTCCCCACATATATGTATTTTTTGAGTGTATTCTTTAAGTTTAGAAAGAGCTTCTTCTAATGCTTCAATACTTTTTTGTAATGGTGTTTTTCTTTTGCCTATACCATGCACGAATGTGATATTTCCAGCATTTTTGAGAGCATACAGCTTCTTGCGTAGTCTCTTTAAATGTTTGATTTTTATTACATTTCCATAAACTATTTTTATGTCATAGAGTTGTTCACATTCAGCTACAAAATCAGCTAACTTAATTAACAGTTTTGCCTGATTTTTTGTAACGGCTTTTTTCCACACGAAAGTATATTTATTGGCATTTGCCTCGATTTTTGTACCATCAATAAAGATAGTTTCACCGGATATTTCACCTAAATCAAAAAGGATATTTGAAACTTCTGCGAGAATACGCTTAGAACAAGGGGCAAAATGAATGCTCCTGAATCGTGCAAGTGTTGCATGGTCAGGTGCAGAATGTCCTTCTAAAAGAAACATGAAATTGATATCTCTTTTGCAGTTTAATTCCATAGAACGGGATGAATAATCACCATTCATGTAAGAGTATAAAACAATCTTCAAAAGTGTTCTTGGCGATAAAGAATTTATTCTATCATAAGTAGAATATAAATCAGTCAAATCCATCTCCTCTACAAACTGACTGAGTAACCGCACAGAATCATTCTTAGGAATAATTGTTTCTAATTCGAGTGGAAGTTTTAGTTGATATCCACTCTGATTTAAAGTATAATCTTTTTGTAATTTATTATGTAGTAGCATGCTAATATTTTACCATAAATCCCAGGGTTTTCGAAGCCTGGGATTTATTTTTTTTAGATTATATACCACATTAACATAAAAAAAGGGGCATCGCACTAATTTCTTAGTGCGACAGCCCCATTATACAAAAGACTGTCGTATATACAATTACTGTATATACGACAGTCTGATTAAATATTTAACAAATCGCTGTAAACCTTTAATGCACCGTCCGTTTCATGCGCAAGCACACGCTTTGCCAGCACCTTGCCAAGCTGTACGCCTTCCTGGTCGAAGCTGTTGACATTCCATAAGAAGCCCTGGAACATAATCTTATTTTCAAAATGCGCAAGCAGAGCGCCCAGTGACTTTGGTGTAAGACTGTCACCAATAATAATGCTGGACGGACGTCCGCCTTCAAAATTCTTGTTGCGGTTGTCATCTGACTTACCACAGGCAAATGCAACAATCTGTGCGGCAACATTTGCACACAGCTTCTGCTGGCTTGTACTGCCCTGAATTTCAATATCCGTGCCAATCTGGCTGTTTCTGAAACCTACAAACTGCAACGGCACAATATCCGTTCCCTGATGAAGCAGCTGATAGAAGGAGTGCTGTCCGTTGGTTCCCGGTTCACCAAAAATGACCGGACCTGTCGGATAATCCACCGGTTCGCCAAAACGGTTCACGGACTTACCGTTAGATTCCATGTCTAACTGCTGTAAATGTGCCGGGAAGCGGCTTAATGACTGTGAATACGGAAGCACTGCCGTACTCGGATAGCCCAGTACATTGCGCTCATATACGCCGATAAGTGCATCTAACATTTCAGGATTTTCCATAACATTTTTATTGGCTGAAAGCTTGTCTTCTGCCGCCGCACCCTCTAAGAACTGTGCAAAAACGTCCGGTCCGAATGCCAGTGACAGTACAGCGCCGCCAACGGCTGATGTTGATGAAAAACGACCGCCGATATAGTCGTCCATGAAAAATGCAGCCAGATAATCATCACTCTTTGCAAGCGGTGAAGTTTCGCTTGTTACGGCAATCATATGCTTTGAAGCATCTAGGCCTGCTTTCTTTAACGCTTCCTTTACAAAGGATTCATTGGTTAATGTTTCAAGGGTTGTGCCGGACTTTGACACCAGTACGAACAGGGCATGTGCCACATCCACTGCATTTAAAACTGCGGCGGCATCATCCGGGTCTACGTTGCTGATAAACTGCGCCTTCATCTTTAACGTATTGTTCTTCTTTGCCCAGTTTTCCAGTGCCAGATACATCGCGCGCGGTCCTAAATCGCTGCCGCCGATACCAATCTGTACAACCGTTGTAAACTTCTCGCCTGCGGCATTGGTAATTTCGCCGTTATGTACTTTATTGGCAAATTCCGCAATCCGCGCCTGCTGTTTTACATAAAATTCACGCTTGTCCACGCCGTCTGCTTCTACTGCATTACCCAGCTGTCCACGGGTCAGCTGGTGAAGTACCAGTCTGTTTTCTCCGGTATTTATTACCGCACCGTTGTAGAGTTCTTCAAATTTTTCTGCAAGCTGAGCTTCTTCTGCCAGTGCCTTTAACGCATTTAACACTTCATCATCCACCTGCTTTGCGGCAAAATTATAAGAAAATCCCTCTGCCATCGGTACACTGTACTTCTTTACACGCTCTGCACCTTCTGCCCCTGACATTGCCTCTGCCAGCTTCACGCGTTTTACCTCTGAAAGTGCCTTAAAAGTTTCCAGTGTGTCTAAATTCTTCCATGTAGCCATAACCATGTCCTCCCCAACATTTCATAATATAATATGCGTACTCCAGGTAAAATAGAAACATTCCCTGATACCTTTGATACATATACTAAATTATACTCTCAAACCTATTGAAGTTCAATGTCATAAATCGTAAATTTAGATGCATTTTTATTTTGACCACGTCGATTCCTGCGTATCTTTACTGTAATCAAATTTTCCGTCATTTTTTTCTTCCAGCGCCTTAATTATGTGATAGGTATATTCATTATACGGTGTCGGAATGCCTAGTTCTTTTCCCATCCGCATTAACGCCCCGGAAAACATATCAATCTCGGTGTGCCGTCCCGCATCTAAGTCCTGCAATGTCGAATAGCGTGTCTTTGGCGGCACTGCACTGCCGTGGGAAGATGACTTGTCGGCTTTTCCGATGTCAATACCCTTTGCCTGTGCAATGGCTTCAAGCTCTTTTTTCAGTCCTTCACTGATGGCTTTCATATGCGTGCTATCGTTGTAACAGCCGACACCCGCGCCTAAGATTGCCTGCGGCAGGTTATTGCACACATTCAGGCGGAATTTGCTCCACATTTCTTCCTTAATATAGTCTGTTACACGGAAATGTATCTGCGCATTTTCAAAAAGTGTACACACCGCCTGTACACGTTCACTCTCAAACGGCGGCTTGATTTCCCCGAAGATGATACCGATTGTCGTTTCGGGATTAAAGCAGTAACCGTTCTCTTCTTTGTGGGATGCCACTTTAATCAGTGCATGCAAAATGTTATCGGGATTCACTTTCTGCGCAATAATTTCTTCGCTGTCTACACCGTTCATTAAACTCATTACGATTGTGTGTTCTCC
>OOBK01001007.1_pt1 | contig 16803 bp, 18 predicted proteins | sample 1671541 | NCBI WGS metagenome assembly OOBK01 (sample SAMN06348167, study PRJEB24527) | human gut metagenome | biome: human gut; feature: ankylosing spondylitis patient; material: feces | host: Homo sapiens | place: China | collected 2015-10 | reverse complement strand
TTCAGGGATAAAAAGACTCCTAACCAATTTTTTTGAAGTATCTTGACAAATACCGACAGTCGAACCGCGTCTCCGCCTGATCGAAAGGGCGCTTGAGCTCCTCGCTTCCGCAAAGACCGGGGCGTCTCCCGCCCGATAAAAAACGGGAAGGCGTCTGAAACGCTTTCCCGTTCTGTGAAGCCGATACCAAACGCGGATCAGACGCCGTCAGGCGTCTTCCGGCTTTCGATCTTGATATCCTCTCCCCGCATCACGCCAAGGACCCAGCGAAGACCGCGCGCAAGCCGCGCGGCCGGTTCATTGAAGTGACCGCCCCGCTCCCAGATCAGCGCCGTGGGAATTCCCGCTTCCCGGCTGAGCCCGGCAATCGCGGACGTGACTGAAGCGTTTTCCTTGAGGTAGGGGTTCCGGGAATGGCTCTCAGTGTCACCAAGCGACAGATACACCGCCTTCGGCGATCCCTTGATTCCCTGCTCCTTCGCGAACGGGAGGAACCCAGGGAACCAGAGAGAACCTGAGGCAGAAACGAGGTACGGGAAGTCGTCTGTCATGAAGAGCGAATAGGCGGAGAGAAGGCCGGACATTGAGTAGCCCGCGAGAATCAGCGTGGAGGGATCGAGGGCTAGGTGCTGCGATGCGAACGGAATCACTTCCTTCTCGAGAAACTCGAGATACTGAGGCGCGCCGCCCGTGAAGTGATCGGTTGAAGCGAGCACAGAGCCGTGAGCCCAGGGGGACAGGTCCTCTTCCCAGTGAAGATCGGAAATCGTGACCAGATTCACTTCCGGCGCGCCGAGATTCGCGAGCAGCTCGAGCACCGTTTTCCCCTGTTCCTGATACTGGGTCGAGAAAATGACAGGCACCGGATATTCGCTCTCCCGGTAGACCTTCACCGTGCGGCCTGAAAGCGCTTTGCTCACAACGTAAGCCATCTTCTAACCATCCTCCTTCATTTGGTCCTTTCATCGTAACGCAAAGCGCGCGGACGTCTGACACTGAGCCCTTTTTCCCCTCCCTATTTCGGGGAAAAACGCAGTATCCGCGAGAACACCCTGGAGCCGTCCTAAAATAGTCGGACATCATCGGGACGGGGCAGCTTCCCCATCCCTTATCAACTGGAGAACCCGACATGATTTCCGGCACGCTGTCCGAGTGGAAAAACCTGAAGTCCTATCTTCCTGAAGTCTTTTCGCGCGCTTTCGCTTACCTCGCGGCGCATGGCGGTGACCTCGAAACCGGGCGTCACGAAATTGAAGGTTCGGCATTTTACGTGAATGTTGAGGAAGGGATGACGCGCCCCGCTTCAGACCGAAAGTTTGAGGCTCACGCACGCTATATCGATATTCAGCTGCTGCTTGAAGGGGACGAGCGTCAGGACTTCATTACCCACGCGAACCACCTGACACCCACAGATGACCGGCTTGAGCGTGACGACATCGCTTTTTACCCGGATCTGGATCCGGCAGAAACCGTGACGATGAAGCCTGGTGACTTCGCGATCTACTTCCCGGGAGAGCGCCACGCGCCGAACCTCGCGGTCACGGGCCCTGCCATGCATAAGAAGGCGGTGTTCAAGATCCGGGCGGATCTCGCGGAACTCTGATTACCGGTATTCTCATCCGGATACACGAAGGGCGGCTTTTCAGCCGCCCTTTCTTATGCCATGACCGCGCGCCGCCGGAATTATGTCTCCGTCACCACGAGCACAGCCTTCACACGCCCAAGCACCTCTGTTTCAGGCGGCATGGCGCTCGCCGGGTCATCCTCAAGCCCCCGCATGAGGCGCGGTTTCCCATCCGGCTTAAACGTGTAGCGTCCGATCCGCTTCACGCCGTTATCCTGCACGAGGTAGAAGCCTTCCGCCTGAGCGGTCTTCACGCTCCGGTCAACGATAAGAACGGAGCCGATCGGGATCAGCTGCCCAAGCGCCGGATTATCCATCCGGTAAGCGCTGATCGAGCCCGGTTTCAGCCCGAACGACTCAATAGCGGATTTCGACAGCCGGACTGACTGCAGCACCCCTTCGCCGCGCGACGGGATGAGCGGCTCAACCGTCAGCTCCTCTTCAGACTTGGAGGGAGCGCCTGTGGTTCCGTTCACGAGTGACCGAGCCGGAAGTCCAAGCAGCTTCTCAAGCGCAACAATCTTATCTCTGGTCGGGCAGCTTGCCCCTGTCATCCAGCGCGATACCGCCGCCTTCGACACATCCATCGCCCGCGCGATTTCTGTCTGGTTATAGCCGCTGCCCTGAATAGCATCATTTACACGCGCAAGGCGTTCAGCGCGAAGCCCTTCTGTTGTGGCCATAATTCACTCCCCACTTCTATCAGGACAGCCTCCGCCTCTCCTCCGCGGCTGTGTGTTTGCCGCGGTCCGGTGAGCAGACCGACGCAGGAGAAACTCTCCCGCGGTTCTGCTCATCCGGCCGATGACGGATGACTGCATAGTTCTTTCATTCTTTCTTATATGGGGCTCATTCTCTGGAGCCGAAGCTGAACAAAAATCCGGGCAATGAAGCTCGCGCCACAACCCGCGCGAATTAACCGGAGACTCTCTTTTTGTCTACCTATATTTTACAACAAGTTGACGATTTAAGTGGGTTTCAATTATTTTTACTTACTGTTTAACTTAATTTTTTTTATTTTTTCGTATCACATGTAAATTTGACTAAGTTTTGACTACGGACATCTTTTTTCAACATTTAAGCCAAATTTACTGACGCGGAATCTGACATGCATCCTCCAGCCTCTCACTTCGGAAAAAAGGTGAGGATTCCGGATCCCACAAACTGAATTCCGATTGAAATCAGCAGAAAACCCATGATCTTGGTGAGGACCCGGGTACCGGATGGACCCAGCGCCTTTGAGCAGGAATCCGCTCCCCGCATGACGGCCCAGGTGAGGAAGGAGGAAAGCGCCGCAGCCGCGGTCACCGCGGCAAACATCGCGGCTTTCGTCTGGAGACCGTCCGCCTCCGCGATCTGAGTGGAGAAACCGATTACCACGGCAATCGTCCCGGGGCCCGCGATTCCCGGCATCGCGAGCGGGAAGAACGCGCATCCGTCGCTCCCTTTTTCACCGTGCTCTGAATCGTTCGGCGTCTTCACGCCAAACAGCATCTGATTTCCGATCACGGCTACCACAAAGCCGCCCGCGATCCGCATCGCTCCGTAAGAAATGCCGAAAAACGAGAGCAGGAGATTACCAGCGACGAGACTTGCCACCATGATGAAAAACGCGTCGAGCGCGGCGTGAGCCGCTTCGCTCCGGCGCCGCCCCGAGCTCCAGCCTTCCGTGAGACTGAGGAAAAGCGGGATTTTGGTGAGCGGATTCGTGATGACGACCAGTGACACGAGCGCCCCGAGAAAAAAGGATGAGGTAATAGCGGATTCCATACGGCCAGCTTTTTCAGGTTTTATCGACAGAATCATCGGCTATTCCGTTTAATTACGCAAATTGACTGTTAAAAAATGATATTTTTAACAGTAATAAACATGTAATAAAGAACTATCTGTACCTGCCCCGTTTTCTTAAGTGATCAGAATCGCTCTGTTCCTCAGCTTCAGAATGTGTAGGATCAAGAAGTGACTTGACCATGCGTTGAAGAAGGAACCGGTATGGCTGGATTTCTGAATCGGATAGCAGAAGGACTTTTCTTTGAAACTGACCGCCGGCGGTACTGGGACCATCGGCAGTTCGGTCTCGAGGGAGAAACCTTCGAGACACCGGGGCCCAATGGCTCTGTCATCTCCGGACTGTGGCTTAAGGCGCTGCCGCAGGATGGGAAACCGCTCCAGGGCACGGTGCTCTACGCTCACTGCTGTACACGGAACATGGGCTTTCACCTGCCTCAGGTTTCCTGGCTCGTTCCGTCTGGGTGGAATGTGATCCTCTACGATCCGGAGGAAACCGGCCGCTCCACCGGGAAACTCACGCTGAACGGCATGGTGGATGATGCGGAGGCGGTTTACCGCTACGCGCGGGATGTGCGCAGCGTATCCGCGGATAAACTCGTGCTTTTCGGTCAGGGCCCCGGGGGCGACGCGCTGCTCAGGCTTCTGAGACGTCACCCAGATGGCGCCGCCGCGATCATTCTTGAGGCTGTGACGGCAACGCACCGCGGCTGGATGATCCGCCGTTACGGTCCCGGAGTCGGTCATCTCGGAGCCAGACTTCTGCCGGATTCCGTTTCAGAGGATCCGATTGACGCGCTGCGGGAAGTGAAAATCCCTGTCGCTTATCTGTATCCGGGGCGGGATGACTCGGTCCCTGAAAAAGAGATGGATGACATGCTGAAGGCTCTGCCCGAAAACCGGGAAATCTGGATGGCACTGAAGGAGAAACATCTGACGTCCTTCGGGTATCCGACCGAGTGGCGTGACCGGTTCCTCAATTTCGCCGCGAAGGCAATCATCCGATAATCTAAGGCCTAAAGAGGGAGAGCAGTGGCGGTTGTTCCCTCTCGCTCCCCTCGTCTGCCCCCGGCGCCTCTTCTCTTTATTCCGCCTTTTCTCCCCGGGCAGCATCTGTCGCCGCCTTCAGGTTCTTCTTCGCGCAGGCCCAGACCGAGAGCGCGATGAGAAGCGACGCGGCACCGCCGAGAGACACCATCACCCAGCCGCCATAATCCCAGAGCACCGCGGCGAGCGTTGATCCAAAAGCCGCGAAAATAAAGTTATTCACGACAAACGCGGTGTTCAGCCGGCTCCTCGACTTCGGGGCAAGCAGGAAGAGCGTGGTCTGATTCAGAATGCCGATTCCCTGGAATGAAAGCGACATCAGAAGCGCCGCCAGTACGACGAGAATAATGGAGTGACTCCCCAGAGAAGAGACGAGCATGGCCGCAACCCCCAGCGCGATAAAGCACCCCTGCGCCGGAATACCGACACCCCGGTCCATGAGCCCGCCCACCTTCGCGGCAATCAGAGCGCCCGCGACGCCCACGAGACTCACGAGCCCGATCTCGAGTGTGTTGTAGCCAAAGGGCGGAGCGGCAAGAAGGAAAGTAATCGCGGTCCAGAAGAGCTGCAGCGCGCAGAAGCCAAAGCCTCCGATCAGCAGCACCGGTCCGACATTCTTAACCCGGCGGGCCTCCGTGAAGACAGAAAGGATCAGTTTCGGGTACGGCATCCTCACGCCGCCCGGGGCAGTCGGAATCCGCTTTCTTAACGCGAAGATGAGGATGATATTCAGAACGGCCGCAACAATATAGATAGAACGCCACCCCGCGAGATTCGCAATAAAGCCGCTCACGGTCCGGGCAAACAGAATGCCGACCACAACGCCGGATGTCACAATGCCGACAATCCTACCGCGGTCCTGCGGAGCGGCAAGGCCGCCCGCCATCGGAAGAATCACCTGCCCTGACACGGTCGTAAAACCGACCAGCGCAAGTGACAGCCCCAGCACGCCGAAGTGAGGCGCGAAGGCCGCGATTACAAGGGACACCGCGCAGAGCGCGAGAAGCGTGGTGACAAGTTTTCTGCGGTTTGCCATGTCGCCGAGCGGGACGAGGAGCAGAATGCCGAGCGCGTACCCCACCTGAGTGGCTGTCATCAGATGACCGCCGACCGACGCCTGCACGCCGAAATTTTCCGCGATCCGAGCGAGAAGCGGCTGCGTCCAATAGAGATTTCCAACCGCAACGCCCGCGGCTGCCGCGAAAAGCAGCGCGTCCGCCGTGGTGAGGCCCTGCTCCTCAGTTTTTTCTCCGGCCATATTCCGCAGTCCTTTAGGATTTAATTTTCTTTCCGACATTATGCGACTGACCGGATCTGAGGACAGAGCTTAGAGACAGAAAAAGGGCGGGAATATCTTCCCGCCCTTCAAAACACTGAGGTTCCGTTTATCGTCCGATGCCAGGAAAAAAGAAGGGAGAGGAGAAGTTCCCGATTATTTTCCAATCCTCCCCTCCCCGGCCTCCCTGGATTACCGGAGACAAACCATGTTTCTTAGTAAAGAATCCCCGCGATGCCGAGACCGGTCGTCACCGCCACAATCGTCGCAACAAGACCCGGAATCATGAAGGAATGGTTGAGAACGTATTTGCCGATGTGCGTCGTTCCGGATCCGTCAAACGCGATGGCGGCGACCAGAGACCCATAGGTCGGAATGAAGAAGTAGCCATTCACTGCCGGGAACATACCGATCAGCGTCTGAGGCGGAATCCCGAGAGCAGCGCCAAGAGGCATCACAGCGCGGGCCGTGGCGGCCTGCGAGTAGAGCAGCACGGAAACGAAGAAGAGCACGAAGGCAAAGGTCCAGGGCATCGCCTGAGCAATACCGCCGACCGCGGCAAGAAGATCCGCCTTATTGGCACCGACAAAGGAGTCACCGAGCCAGGCCAGACCGAAAATGCCGATCATGGCCACCACGCCGGCGCGCATCGTCGGGGTCTTCACGATATCGTCCACTTTCGGGCGGCAGGTCACAAGAATCGCCGCAGCGTTCACGAGCATGAAGATTTCAAGAACGGTCGCCATACCGAGCGGCTTGGTTTCCCCGCGAAGCGTACGGAGTTCCGGAATCAGGCCGGAGGCCACCGCGATCGCGACAAAGACGAGGAACACAATGGCGGAACGCTTGGCGTGAGGCTTCAGCACCTTATTCGCTCCATTCGGATCCGGCATCTTCACAAGCCCCGCCTTCACGCGGGCCTGGAATTCAGGATCATCAGCGAGGTCTTTTCCGAGGAACATGGAGACAAAACCCGCCACAATCACGCCGAGCAGCGTCGAAGGAACGCAGATCGCGAGAATCTGGGCAAGACCGAAACTCGTCCAGTTATAGGCCGCGAACATGCCGAGCATGGCCGCCGTGGCTGCCGAGACCGGGGATGCCGTAATGGATTGCTGAGAGGCAATCGTGGCCACCGCCATCGGGCGTTCCGGACGGATACCGGCCGACATCGCAACTTCATAAATCACGGGCTGCAGCGGATACACCACATGTCCGGTTCCAGCGAGGAAGGTAAAGAGCCAGGTCACCAGCGGGGCAAGAATCGTAATGTACTTCGGATTCGCACGAATAATTCTTTCTGCCACCGACACCAGAAAATCGATGCCTCCGGCCGCGTCCATCGTCGCGGCTGCTGTCACAACAGCAAGAATGATCAGCAGCACATCAACCGGCGGGGCGGTCGGCTTCACGCCGAAAAGGACCGCGATCAGGAACAGACCGACGCCGCCCCAGATACCGAGACCAACACCGTTAAACCGCGCGCCGATAAAAATCACGGCAAGCACGATCACGAGCTCAATCCAGAAAAATATTGACATAGATGACATGGAACCGCTCCGGGAGGTTTAGACCTGCGACCCTCCCTAAAACGTTCCCTCCTCTCTCTTGGTTGCTTTGGAAGGGCGGTGGTTCGAACTCCTCCGCCTCGTTCTCCTGTTCTTCCCGACCGGGTGTCCGAAGTCCAGGCCGTGTCTGTTACCCAGGCCCCGGACCCTCACAGGGATACTCGTCATCTACCCACTCCCTATCCCTGAATAAGTAAAATGACTTAAGTAAATTATTGGAGATCATCAGGAGGCGGTAAAGGTTCATAGCCGTCCAATAAGTGGTCAGATTCAGCCACTTAACAGGTTTTTGAACTCCGCGGGAGCAGACTCAGAGAGAGGAGGAGGACGCCATGAAGAAAATCGAGAACCTCGAAAATCTCCGCGTATTCTGCGAAATTGTTGAAACCGGAAGCGCCCGTGAAGCCTGCGAAAAGCTTCATATTGAGCCAAGTAACGCCTTCCGGATCATCCGCGCGATGGAAAAGGAACTGAAGTCAAAATTCTTCGATCGAAGCCAGCGTCCGATGAAGCTGACACCGGAAGGCAAGCGCTACTACAGCTACGTCTTCAGAATCCTGCAGCTTGAGGAAGAGCTCGAGGAAGAACTGACTGACTCTGCTGATTCACTTACCGGTCCGATTCATGTCGCCTCTACCGCCGGGTTCCGTGAAAGCCTGATTGTTCCTTCCGCGGTCGAGTTCCAGATGAAGCATCCGGGAATTTCGATTGAAGTGAAAGATATGGTGTCCGGTGTTTCCGAATTTCTGACCACACCAGATAACGAGTCAAACGATATTGTCTTCATGTACCGGCCGTCAGACGAACTTCCTGAAGGCGCCATTCTCCGCGACTGCGGCCCGATGCATTTCATCGCCTGTGCGTCTCCTGCCTACCTGACACAGCAGGGAGAGCCTGAGCGGCCGTCTGACTGTATGCGTCACACGGGACTCCTCCTCAGACTTCCGAACCGAACCTCGGTTTCCTATCTCTCCAAAAACGGCGTGACAGAAAAGCTCGACTGGAAGCAGACTATGGCATTTACGAGTCAGGTAAACGCTCGTGACGCACTCCTTCTAGGCGCCGGCATCGTACCCGACATGGCGTTTGATCAGTGTGTGGACTATCTGAAAGACGGCCGTATTGTCTCCGTGATGCGGGGATGGACGAGACCGCCGCGGCACTGCTGCGTGATCACAACAGAAAAGGCACTCCGGAAAAAGCGCGTCAGGCTCTTCGCTGACTGGCTGACTGTCCGCGCGACGAAATACACGGACGAAATGAATAAGGCCTTTTTCTCATTCCCGAGAAAAGGCCTCTGAGCGGCAAAGCCCGGATAGGTTTCTATCCGGGCAATTTTCACAGACGTGACTCAGTGATATCCGTCGACGCGGCGATCACTTCCTGAGACTCAAAGTCTTCGAGCCGATTCTTCACGGTATCAATGACCGCGCGGAGCGTCTGGCTCCCGATCACCATCCGGAGAGTCTCCTTTCAGTCCGTTATCAGAGCGAGGAGAGGAAAGTCCTGACGCGGCGGCGGAGCGCTTCACCGCCCTCAGCTGCCGTTGATCCGGTCACCGCGAGACCTGATGTGACACGCGCTTTCGGAGCGAGCCGCTTCACGCTCCCGACTGTTGCACCGATGCCGCTTCCTTCATGCGTACAGAACGGAATCACCGTCTTGCCTGAGAGATCCGCGGATTCAAGAAACGTCTTCACCGGCATCGGCATTTCGCCCCACCAGATCGGGTATCCGATAAAAAGAACATCGACATCAGCCATATCCGGAACCGGGTGCTTCAGCGCCGGCCGGCAGTCTTCCTTCAGTTCCTTCGCCGCCTGATCGGTGCAGGCCCGATAGTCATCGGGGTAAGCCGCCGCGGGTTCAATCGCGTACACCGAGCCCCCGGTTTCTTCCGCGATCACGTCCGCGAGTTTCGCCGTGTTGCCCACCTTAAGCGGCACAATCGACCCCGACACCCAGTTCATGCCGGGGCGCGAAAACCGTGCCACAGCAACCTTCTTTCCGTTGAAATCCATACTGAAATTCCTCCTGATTATTTCTGATAGCCCAGGCGCTTAAGCCAGGCAGTGATCTCAGGCTCCACCGGTTCGTTTCTCGCGAAACGCGTCCCGAGAATGCCAAGCCCCTCGCGGACTGCCGCCCTCTTCTGGAACGACCGGACGAGATTCGCCGTATCCCCGATCCCGCTTCCTTCATGAGTCACAAACGGGACGATCGTTTTCCCTGCGCAGTCAAGCTTTGAAAGCACGCCCCGCACGATATACGGCATCTCGCCGTACCAGATCGGGTGCCCCCAGAAGATCACGTCGTAGCCCCGGATATCAGGGATCGCTTTCGCGTCCCTCGCCTTTCCGGCCGAACGTTCCTCACGCGCGATCGCCGTGGTCTTCCGGTAGTCAAACGGATAAGGCGTTACCGGTTCGATCCTGAAGAGCGGAGCATCCAGTGTCTTAGCGATGATCTTCGCGAACTTTTCCGTGTTCCCCACCGGAAGGTTCACCATGTCGCCTGAGACATAGTTCATGCCGGGCCGAGAAAAATAGACAACCAAAACTTTCGGAGCCTTCGCCTTGGAGACCGGCTTCGCTGAGGCTCCGAAACTCAGGACTCCCGGGACCGCGAACGCGGCCCCTGCTTTTAATAATGACCTTCTCTTCATGCCTTTCCCCCACTTCCCGGCTGCTTTTATCCTCATCCGGTCCACGGAGAAAACTGTAGCCCCAGGGCTCCCCAATGGGTTACGGGGAAATTTCTGTTTTACTTGCTTATTTTTATCAGTCCTGAAAAGCCTCTAAACCTTTTCTCTCTACTATTAAAATGATCAGAGCCTTATTTCCCCAGTCAGAAAATCCCTCATGAATAACGCTGATTACGCCGAGCATCTGCGCTCAATCGCATCACTTCACATGAAGCTGCTTCCGGAAGCCGGAGAAAGGCGCACGCTCTGCGGTGTCACGCTGCACCGGCGCGATGAATCGAACTGCGCCGCCACCTGCTCGGCTCACCCCGGAATGGGGCTCCTCGTGCAGGGAGCGAAACGCGCCCTGATGGGCGGAAAAACAGTGGAATACACGGCAGGTGAATGCCTCGTGGTCGGTGTCGACATGCTCGACAGCTTCCAGGCGATCGGCGCGACCCATGAGACACCGTTTCTTGGCGTGTCATTTGATCTTGAGGAGGATGAGGTCGTGAAGATCACGTCCGAAATGGACGCCTGCGGCATTCCGATCCCGAAGCGGGCTGACGCGGAGGATCTCTCCGGAGCCGCCTGGATCATGCAGCCGGATATCAAAGTGATTGACGCCTACGTGAAACTCGTGGAACTCTTCGAAACGCCGGAAGAAGCCCCGATTCTCGCCCCGCTTATCCGGCGCGAAATCATCTTCCGGTTCCTCGTGAGCCAGGGCGGGGCCGCCTTCCGGCAGATCTTCACGGTCGGCGCTCCGGAGTACCGTATCCGTAAGGCCGCCTTTGAAATCCGGAAAAATCTCCGCAATTCCATTGACTTCCGTGAGCTCGCGAAGAGCATCGGCATGAGTCAGCCGACGTTCTACCGGTATTTCCGCGAGGTCACCGGACAGTCACCGCTCCAATACCAGAAATCACTCAAACTCCAGGAAGCCCGAAGAGCGATACTCTCAGGACTTCCGGTAGCTCAGACAGGTTACGAATTTGGATACGAATCTCCCGCGCAGTTCTCGCGCGACTACCGAAGCCAGTTCGGTCTCAGCCCGCGCGGCGACTTCGAGCAGTTCCGGAAAGGCGAGGCGTTCTGGCGCAAGAATGCCGCGAACGGCAGCTGGCCTGAGAGCCTGGAAGAAGCGCAGAAAAATACCTACCGGGCCATCAGCTAAGCACAGGATAAGTTTCTCAGAAGAAACTCAAAACTGAAACCGTATCAATACCAAGGAGAACCCGATTATGGCTTTTTATGGAAGCGCCAAGGGCGCGTCGTTCGAGGATCAGATCCGGATGCTTCACACGGCTGAAGTGAAAGGCTCTGAGGAATACTACGTGCTGATCGCCCAGGCGCGCGAACACGGTCTCAACGACCTCGCGGACGCCATGCAGGCCAACGCGAACGAAGACGCGGCGCACGGCGGCCGTTACGCTTCCATGCTCGGCGAAGGCGTGAGCGCTGAGGACGCCATCTGGGATCGTGCCCGGGCTTTCTGGCAGGCTGAGGCGAGCGCCCGTCCCGCGCTTCAGTCGATCGCGGATAAAGTCCGTGCAGCCGGCCGCGACGATATCGCGGACGCCATCGAAGACACCATTCCTGAGGAAGAAGGACACGCGAAACGACTCGAGGCGGTCTTCAAGGCTCACGGAAAGACGCTGAAGTAAAAGGCGTTTTCTTTCTCTCATAAGCAAAGCGGGAAGAGATCCAAAGATCTCTTCCCGCTTGTTTTTCATCGGTTTTCCCGATCAGCGCTTCCGTCTGTACGACCGGTGCTCGGTCATCACGCCGAGAATCCGGATATTGCCTCCGGTCGAGTGAAGCACCGGATAGAGATTGTTGCTCGGCAGAAGATCGAATTCCGTTTTTCCGGAAACGGGATCCGTTTTCGGAGAGTACTGCATAAACACTGCTCTGCCGGCACCCGACGGGAGAGCGGCCACGCAGCCCCCCGCGGCCGGCGCTATCGGCTCAATAATCACGATGTCACCCGCGGTGAAATGCGGTTCCATCTGCGTATCCTCGATTCTGAGCGCGAAGGAACCTTCAGCCATTCGGTGATCCGTAAGAGTCCAGCCCGCGGGCTCATCCTCTTTGCCGCGGCTTCTTGAGGCCACCTCTTCACCCGTCAGCACCGGTATCCGGTTCGGATGAATCGCGCTGTCAATATCGGTTTCAATCTCGTGCGTAAAGGAAGCCGCTTTTCTCGCGAAAGCCGCGAGTTCCGGGGAGAAGTCATCAATCGCGCAGCCAAGCCCTTCGGCAAACTTCACCGCCGCGGCGAGGCTCACCGGCCGACGGCCCAGGAGCAGCTGATTCACCATGCCGGCTGTGCCGATACCATAACGCTCACCGAACTCCCGCTGGGAGATTTTTGAACGCTTCAGAAATACGGCTCTGAGCCGATCGTTATCGCTCGTCATGCCGGGCGCCTCTGACTTTCGTAATTGTTAACACTTCTATAATATCAAATTTAGGTGCCTGATATCAATTCCTCACAGAGTCACTCGGCGGACTTTTATCCGTTAAAATATTTCAGATCTACTTTGGAGCGCCGACAAGCCACGGCTGCACAGGCATCGGCGTAGGTTCCTGTAGTGTCTTTCCGGTTTCCCATTTGGCCGCGGCACGGGCTTTGCCGGAAATCGAAACCACATCAATCCGCCATACCGCGAGCGCCCCGAGCCGGTTGGTAAACTGAATCGCGTTCCGGGCATCAGAATTCCCGGGAGCGTGACGCCTCACCATGGCAACCATCGCCTCCGCGCGCTCTGCCGGATCCGTAACGATTGATGCCGTGCCTTCCACAATCGCGCTCGCGTAGTCAACCGTATAAAGCTCCGGAACCGTCAGTTCCTTTCCGATGTAGGTCAGAGATACCCTGCGGTTCATCTTCATGTTGTCTGATTTCCGGCCGCCCGGTTTTCCGGTCGCATGGAAGTAAATTCTCTTCCGATCAGCCGCGACAGGAGTGATAGGAACCCCATAGGGGTTTCCCTCATCATCAACCGTGGCGAGCACCGCGTGATCAGTCCCCTCCACGACCTCCCAGGCCTGATCCACGGTGAGTTCACGCTCTTTCCGCCTCATCGGGCGGCCTGATGTACTGCCGTTCTGTTCTTTCATATTCACGAAATCTTTACGGTGTATACGTTAAGCATAGCTTTTGGGTATGCTATAGGGTCGAAAGCAAAGCTCTACAAGTTTGCGATGTCTTCTTTCTGATTTTAAGTTTCCCGGGACTGTTTTCCTCTTCGGGAATACGGGTAAGGTCAACACCTCATGGAGTCGGAAACGAAGGCTTTAAAACCTTTCATAACTACAAAATGTTCAGCATCATCAAAGCCTCGGATATCACGGCCTGGTTCCTCGGCAGATCGGGCCGTGTTATGACGAAGGCGACACTCTCGTCGCTCTTCTACCTGTCGGAACGCCGCTCGCTGCTCGAGCGGGGGCTTCCGCTTACGGGAGGAACTCTGGTTTCTCTCCCGGAGGGGACTGATGTCCTTGAAATCAAGGAGCTACTCGAGTCCACGAAACCGCCGCTCGCCTGGCTGACCCGTATCGGGAACCTTCCGGACGGCCGTTTGAAGCTGGATCTGAGAAGGCAGCCTCCGGCGCTCCCCGGGAGTGACACCCGAATTCTTGAAAGGGCGATCGAAGAGCTCGGATCGCTCCCCCTGCCCTTCTTCGGCTCTCCCGCTCAGATCCGGGCTTATTACCCCGAGTGGATTGAGCCTGATGGAGCTGATCCCGTACCGATCACGGCTGAAGCTCTCTTCGCCGCGCACGGGAAACCCTTTGACCGCAGCCGCTTTCCCCACGGCTGAACCCTGAAAAAAAGTTTCCGCTCCCGCTTCGCCCTATAATCAGCCCGCCCGGTCTGCTGACCCAATCACTGATATAAGAGGAGCGCAATTCAATGACGGATTCCCACGCAAAGCTTTTTGAGCCTTTCACTCTGAATAACGGTGTCACGCTGCAAAGCCGGCTTGTCATTGCCCCTCTGACACTTTACTGCCAGAACCCGGACGGAACGGTCAGTGAAGCGGAACGCGATTTCATTTCAAGCCGCGGCCGGAATTTCGGCATGGTGATCCATGGCGCGACGCTCGTAAGCGATAACGGCCAGGGCTTCCCCGGCCAGCCCCGCGCGATCCGTGATTACGACCTCCAGGCCCTGAAGGAGCGCGTCCGTCTGACGCACGCGAACGGCTCTCTCGCCATTGCGCAGATCCACCACGCCGGGATTCTCGGGAATCCGGCTTTTCTTCGTGATCATGTTCCGGTGGGGCCGAGTGAAAACGAAGAGCGCGGCGCTCGGGCTCTGATGCCTCCTGAAGTAAAAGCGATCATCCGGGCCTTCGCCCACGCGGCAGAACTCTGCCTCGTCGCGGGGTACGACGGCGTTGAAATCCACGGCGCCAACCGCTATCTCATTCAGCAGTTCTATTCCGGCGCGACCAATCACCGCACGGACGAATGGGGCGGCTCAAACGAAGCCCGCATGCGGTTCCCGCTCGCGGTGCTCGACGCCGTGCTCCGCGTAAAGGAGCGCTCCGGAAAGAAGAATTTCATCATCGGTTACCGCCTGTCGCCTGAGGAACCTGAAGAGGCCGGCATCACGATGAAGGAAACGCTCGCCCTTGTTCAGGAACTTATCAAGCGCGATATCCAATACATCCACGTGTCTGAGAAGGAATTCTTCCAGAACGCCCGCCGGGGCGCTGATGAAACCCGCTCAAGGCTTGACCTGATTCACGAAGCGATTGCGGGGAAGACCGCTCTGATCGGTCTCGGGAACCTCTTCACGGGGGATGACTTTGATAAGGCGATCGGCACCGGCTGGGTTGAACTCGCCGCCACAGGGCGCGCCGTCATGCTGAACCCGGATCTCGCCACGCTGATCCGCGAGGGACGCGATTCCGAGATTCAGACAAAGCTCGACCCCGTGAAGGAAGCGGCTTACCACTGCCCGAAGGTGCTCTGGCCCCGTCTCCCGCAATAACTCAACTGAATTCCACTCTAAAAAGCCCGGCCGTTCTACTGAACTCCGGGCTTTTTCTTCTCTTTACCGGTTGAGAGAAAGCCTCACAGCTCGTAGTACCCGCGTCTACTATTACCGGGAACGCCGGAAACACGGACTCTCAAGCAGTTCCTCCGGCTTTTGAATGAAAAAGGTTCCCTTTATGACAAACGATTACAGCAATCTCTTTCTTCCTTACACCCTGAATAACGGCGTTACGGTCCCGAACCGGCTCGCGGTCGCCCCGCTCACGCTCTACTGTCAGAACCCGGATGGAACGGTGAGCGACGATGAACGCGATTTTCTGAAGCATCACGGCGAAGGTTTCGGACTCTATGTAACCGGCGCGACGCTCGTCGACGCCGGAGGCCAAAGCTTCTACGGACAGGCCCGGGCACTCTCAGAGGCTGACCTTCCGAGCCTCCGGGAAAGAGTGGAAATCGTCCGGTCGCTCGGCGCGATCCCGATCGCGCAGCTGTTCCACGGCGGGATCCTCGCTAACCCCGACTTCCTCCCGGACCATCAGCCGCGGGGACCTTCCGCTACGCCGGACGAGAAGGCGTCAGAACTCACCGAAGCTGAGATTGAGTCACTGATTCAGAAGTTCGCTTACGCGGCTGAACTCTGCATGAAGGCGGGATACGCCGGTGTCGAAGTGCACGGGGCCGGTCCTTTCCTCCTTCCGCAGTTCGTGTCAGAAGAAACGAACAGGAGAACAGATCGCTGGGGCGGGTCGCTTGAAAACCGGCTTCGGTTCCCGCTCGCGGTGCTGGATGCCGTCATCGATGTCAAAGAAAAGGCCGGACAGAAGGATTTCATCATTGGCTATCGGATCACGCCTGAGCAGCCGGGTGAAAAAGGCATCACGATGAAAGAGACCCTCGCTGCGGTGTCTGAGATCGCCAAGCGTCCGATCCAGTATCTCCATGTGTCGCAGCAGAATTTCTTCCATGCGGTCCGACGCGGGGCCGACACCTCAAAGTCCCGGATGGAACTGATTCACGAAGCCGTGGCGGGACGCACTGCCGTGATCGGAGCCGGGGAGCTTGTGACCGGGGCAGATTTTAAACGCGCGGTGTCTTCCGGCTGGACGGAATTCGCGGCCGCCGGGCAATCTGTCATGCTGAACCCGGATCTCGCGCGCCTTGTCCGTGAGGGACGGGATGACCTGATCGATCGATTCCGCGATGAATCCAAAAATGACAGCTACCACCTTCCCAAGGTGCTCTGGCCCTGGGTTCCGGACAAAGACGGCCCCGCGAAGCTTCCGTAAATAACCTCTTCGGAAAAGCCTCCCGGCATCACTGCCCGGAGGCTCTTTTTTTACCCGGAATTCAGAAAGTTAAGGTGTGAAAAAATTAATTAAAAATAATGATGTAATGTTTTTAATCCTTTATCGATCTACGGATTTCATTAAAAACAGCATAACTATCATAAAATTTTCGTTATCTTCATTGATATTTTTAATTGAGAAGCGGAATCATTATTTATAAAATTTTGTTTAATTTTAATGATTTATAAGTTAAATTTATAAGAATGAATTTGTAATTATTAAATGTAATTGACGTTTACTTCCGTAGAGTGGATAATGGCATAGTCGTTTTAACCGACGCCTTGTCCAGTTATCACATCGAAGGTTAGTAAATGAATAAGATACTTATTTCTTCAGTTGCCGCTGCTGTGCTGGCCACCGTTTCTGGTGCGGCTCTTGCTTCGTCCGCTGTTTACGTTAATAACCTGAAAGTTCTACAACAGGCACACGTTCGGTTGATTTCGGCTGAGTAGACCGCA
>OOBK01001003.1_pt1 | contig 16848 bp, 34 predicted proteins | sample 1671541 | NCBI WGS metagenome assembly OOBK01 (sample SAMN06348167, study PRJEB24527) | human gut metagenome | biome: human gut; feature: ankylosing spondylitis patient; material: feces | host: Homo sapiens | place: China | collected 2015-10 | reverse complement strand
GTCCGTATCGCAGGACTTGCGCATGGTACTGATGTATGGCTTGGCAATGCACAGACTCTTATTAAAGAAGGAAAAGCTACTATTTCAACAGCTATATGTACACGAGACGATATTATGATATATCTTATCCAGAAAGGACTCGATTCAGAGGAATCATTTAAGATAATGGAAATGGTCCGAAAGGGTAAGGTCGCATCCGGCAAATGCAAAGAATGGCCTGAGTGGAAGCAGGATATGATTGACCACGGTGTAGCAGACTGGTATATATGGTCGTGTGAGCGAATCAAGTACATGTTCCCTAAGGCACATGCTGCTGCTTACGTTTTGATGGCGCTGCGCATTGCATATTTCAAAGTCTACTACCCGCTGATCTACTATTCTGCATATTTTTCCGTGCGTGCCGATGATTTTGATCTGGTCGCAATGGCCAACGGCAAGGAATCCGTCAAGGCTCGCATGAAAGAAATCAATGAAAAAGGCAATGATGCTTCAGCTAAGGAAAAGAACCTGTTGACCGTGCTTGAGCTTGCAAACGAAATGCTCGAACGCGGCTTTGAGTTCAAGATGGTCGACATCAAGCGTTCGGATGCTTCGGACTGGCTGATTGAAGGAAATACGCTCCTGGCACCGTTTTCGGCAATTCCGGGTCTTGGATTGAACGTTGCCAAGCAAATCGTCGCGGCAAGAGAAGAGCGCGAGTTCATTTCGAAACAGGATCTGAAAGAGCGCGGAAAGGTTTCACAATCATTGGTTGATTTCATGACGGAAAACCATGTTTTGGACGGATTGTCGAATTCCAATCAGCTTAATTTGTTCGATGATTTCTGATATATCAACGTTTTTAAAGATTAGGTAAATTTAATAAATGGGATGTCTATTTTTCAAATGGGCAACAAATGGGCAAAAATTTTGAGCGATACTGTAACAGGTATTGCTTTTTTTATCACAGGAAATTATCAATTTGAGCTATCTTAGCTTCAAAGTCTTGACGTGCCTTTTTAGTCACGTGCATATAGATTTTTTCTGTGATGTTTGTGTCAGCATGCCCAATGCGATCTTTGATCACACGTAAAGGAACATCCATATCAGCAAGTACCGAAACATGTGTATGTCTGAAATAGTGTGTAGTAACATCTTTATCTATTTTCTGACGTTCAATTATGCGCTTTAGCATAGTATTTGCGTTGTTGATGTTGAGTGGCTTTTGATCAGCAAAATGGGGTGCTGATGGATTATAAGCAAACAGTAATGCATCTAGGTCTTTGTTACGCATATGTCTTTCAACGATCGCCGCAGCTTCAGGGGATAAGATTATCTTACGCATTCCCGCAAAAGTTTTAGTAGAATCTGACAGATAGTAACGTGATGGAGAACTCAAGAAAACGAGTGAATGATTAATATCAAGATAAGTTTTACCGTTTTCTTTGATCACATCTTGAACACGTAAGCCAGACGCCTCACCAAAACGCATACCAGTTAAGTATTGCAGCTTGAAGACATCAGCATAGTGATCTGCACCATTTATCAAACAATCGTCAATTATCTTTCTATACTCATCTTGCGTCAAATACTTATTTTCTATTTGATTTCTTTTACGAGCATTTTCATTTTTCCATTCGATCTTGACCTTTTTGATATTATTATCTTTTAAATATCCATATGTTACAGCAAAATCAAACAAGACAGACACTTTATTTTTTATAGCTCGGACAGTTCCATTTGTCAGATCTCGCTCGTTGTTATATAACATGTCGTTGAAGTAACGATTTAGACTTCGTTGTGAAATGTTGCTTATGATAGTGTCATGACCAAAATCATCGACAAATTTTTTGATAAACAATGCACCATTTTTATAAGTGCTAGGTTGGACCCGCTTTTGATACTGCTCTAAAAAGGCAGTTGACACTTGCGAAAGTGTTGCGGTTTGAACAAATTCACTTTCTTCAGCTAATGCCTTATTGATCTTACGCTCTAATTCTTGTGTAGCTGCTTTTACTACTTGAGGTGTTTTCTTTCCATACGTTACAGAAACCTTGCGATATTTCCCAGTCAAAGTTGATTTGTAACGTTCGACAAAGCAGTAGCGCTTTTCAAGTTTTCCATTGACTCGAACCTCTCTGTTCTCAATCCACATAATATCTCTCCTTTTACGAATGTGCGTTCTTTTTCAGGTATTTTAAACCCCGCCATGAAGACGGGTCAGAATATGCGTGTGTAACTCTTTTTTTTATTACTTATTGAGATGTTGAACTGCATAGTCAGCTTCTTCTTGAGTGAATTGTTCACCATCGGCAGAAGCTAACTGATCGCGGATAGCTTCAGTCGACATATCCATTTCTTCTTGATAAGTTTTAGCTGTTTCTAAAGCATTTTTATTCCAGTCGGCTTTAACATGATCAACAGCATATTGTGCAGCGTCAGCAGGGAATTTTTCACCATCTTCTGATGTTAGTTGATCATATAAGCCTTTTTTAGACATATGCATAGTATCTGAATATGTTTGCGCTGCTCTTAATGCTGAACGAAATTCAGCTGATACACTTTCGCTAGAACTAGACTCGCTTGTTGAGCTGGATTTTTCTGAAGTTGAACTAGAAGAGCTTTTGCTAGTTTGCTCTGTTTTTGAGTTGCTAGAACTACCGCTAGAAGTATCATCAGAATCGCCACCAAACACACCACCAACAATGAAAACAGCGAATACAACTACGATCCAAAACCAAAGCTTTTTATACAAAGGCTTTTTTTGAACATATGTATTACCATTCTCGTCTTTAATTGTTTTTGCCATAAAAGACATCTCCTTTTTATTCCAGCTTTTAACGTCATCAGTGTTTTGGACAAAGTGGCTGTTGCAAAAAAATGCAATAGTCACATCTTTCAATTTTAAATACTTTCTTTTAAAATTCTTTTAACTTTAGACTCAAAATTCAAGCTTAAGCCTTGCATTTCAAGAAAACGAACCGGGTTTATGTCTCGCACGTCCACGCCTGTTTTCAATGAATACTCGTTTAAAATTTCTTTTAACATGAACGTATTTGCCTCTGCTTCCATTTTTAACCGCTCCGCTTGTGTTGCAGTATACAGACCAGTTTGATGTCGGTGTTCGATACAGTGCAAAAGCTCGTGTTTAAGTACGAATTCTTGTTGATGTTCTTCCAGATTCGAGTTAATAAAAATAGTATTGAGATCCGGCAAGAAAACGCCTTTGACTGGCAAATTATCCATGTATGCAATTTTTACATCTAAATTCAATAAAACCACTTCTTTTTTATTTCTTAGTCTTTAAGTATGCTTTTAGAATTTCCTTCATTGCAGTTCTTTCTTCGTCGGTCAACGCTCTACCTTCAAAAGTCATCGCATTGTCCAACGCTTTTTCTAGATCTATATCAGTATGTGACGGAGTTTCTCTATCTAATAAATAATCAACCGAAACGCCGAAATAATCAGCGACTTTTACTAAGATATCAGATTTTGGAATTTGCGTTTTCCATTTGTACAAAGTTGTAGGCCCGATGCCTAATTTGTCGCCCAGCTCTCGTACTGATATACCTTGTTTTTTAGATAATTCTTGAACTCTTTCATAAACGTTCATAAAAAAACACCTTCTTTTTATCTTTTAGGGTGATTTTTTATTGACATTAAACCCAACAGGGTATAATATATAAATGTGCTAAGGAATAAGCGAAAAACCAAGCACAAATAAAAATCACATAACAGGGGTGAACCCCCTTTGTTTCCTATGCCTTAATTGTATCTTTTAAGGTCAAGAATGTCAATAATTAGCTAATAAATTCGCTAAAAAAGTTAGGAGGTGGTCACATGAGTAGAAGTGAACTGGAAATTGAAGTCTTCATTGCTTTGAAAAAAATGGGCAAAAACAAAAAATGGTTAGCTGAAAAGTTGGAGATAAGTCAATCTTATTTGTCCGATATCCTACACGGAAACCGAAAAGCTAACGACAAAGTTGAGCTCATCAAAGGAATTCTAAAACTGGGAAAGGATGACGAAAAATGCAAGAATTAAAAATTCTAGGAAAAGAAAAAGTCGGCAAGTTTGAATTTACCGGCATTGAAGGTGGATTCGGTGAAGATAAGAAGTCAATGCTTGTAAGAGACATTGCGATGATTCATAAAAGTACCGCAGGAAGAATTAACGAGCTTATTAATCGGAATAGAAGAAGATTTAAAGATGGAATCGATATTATTGACCTTTTATCAGACAAAAATTCCGCTATCGTTCTGAACGATAGCGGATTTAGCCAAAATCAAATTAACGCTTCAAGCAACATCTACTTATTATCTGAAAGAGGATATGCCAAACTTTTAAAGATTCTTGAAGATGACAAGGCTTGGGAAATTTACGATGAACTTGTGGATAATTACTTCAACATGAGAGAAGCCATCAATACGGATTCAACAATCGGCTTAAAAGGCAAGCGCTTGGCAATCATGGAAGAAAACGCAAAAACAAAACAAGCTCAGCTACTTTTCAAGGTTGCAAGTGGTACGGCTTCAAATAGCGCACGTGAAAGAATTTTCGCTCATATTGCTACTGAGCTGACTGGTGAAAAATTTATGCCCGAACTCCGAGAAGAAGAGTTCAGCGCACAAGAAGTTGGTGACAAGTTGGGTATCACTGCTAATAAAGTTGGCAGAATTGCAAACATTCTCGACTTGAAAGCTGAACAACCGGGTGAAAACCAATTCGGGCGCTGGGCGATGAGCAAATCAAAGTATAGCAATAAAGAAGTAGCACAGTGGTTATATTACCAAGCTGGTGTGAATAAAATTGCTGAATTTTTAAGAGAGGGTTAATAGAAATGGAATTTGAAACTGTAAAGGAATGTTTAAAAATGTTACTTGATTTGAATAACACCGAAAATGAATTACAAGTAGATGGAAAACTAGGAACTATTAATGATTTAAAAGATTTTAATTTTGAATTAATAGTTAATATGTGTGATCTCCTAGGACTGGAAAGTCTTTATTTAGGAATCGATACAGATGAAAGTGATTAATTTTAAGGAGGTGGGCGACATGATGGCGAATGGGTGGAAAACACCACAGGAAATCATGAAAGACTACGGATTAGAAAAATCAGCATTTGCAGAGCGTAAGCGAGATTGTATTGCTAATCCAGAGTATCGGGATGCGATAGTCCAAGACGGTCGCAAGATGACATACATCATTGAAGAGCGTTGGCAAGCATACTTGAGATATCGATCAGAGCAATACCGAATTAGGATGCTAGATCCACATATTAGGAAAAGCACGGCTAATTGATATTGAAGGCTAAACAATGGATGGAAGAGAACCGTCAGCGGATTGACTGGCGGGCGAAGTTGCCAAGATAAGGAGATGAAAAGCGTGGAAATAGGAAAAGAAAAGGCCGTCATGGTGCCTGCCAGTACCATGGGTTTGTTGCTTGCCATGGCTAGTAACACGAAATGGGAAACAGAAAATAGTACATGGCTCGTTGCCGCTGTAACTTCATATGTCAATGATCTTGATGCAGAAAAAGAGCTGATAGCTTACATTGCAGCGTTTTGTATTCTAGAAACGCAAGCTCGCGGTGAGGATGCCAAAAAGCTGATAGACATCACAAAAAAAACGTACGGAGACGAAATGCTTAAGAGGGTACTTGGAAAAATCAAAGAAATCGAAAACGTAAGGAAGAAAAGGAGGAACAAAAAATGAACGTGTTAGCAAATAGCACTTGCCCGTTGCTGCTGTGCATCCTGGGCATTATCGTTGGAGCCGTCTACGGGCACGTGGTAGTAGGGCTGATGATAGGGGCTATTGGGTGTTTGTGGGGGTGTGAAGATGAGAAAGGAGGTGAGTGAGATGGAATACAAGAAGGAATTCTGCTTGATGGTAGACCCTAAGACCGGTAATCCCCGTCTTGTCGAACCATCGGAGGACCCGGAACAAATCGTGAAGGCCTTCCTGAAGCAAGCCAAGAAACCGCATAGCTTGCTTTGGGCCATGGACGCGCTGGTTAAGCGAGACTGGCAGAAGTGGGACCCAGCAAGGCAAAAATTGTGGGATATGTTAAAAGAGCTTGACAAGCTCGGATATTAAAAAAGCCGCCCGATATAAGGGCGGCACAAATTTATTATGAATCACTTATATTATAGCACATTTAGGAGAAGAAACACATGTACAAAATCAAAAAGAATTCAAGAACATTAGAAGATGGAACTAAAATCACGACCTACAGTAGAGAAATTGAAAGTTGCAACATTCTAGAAGTTGAAGCTGGAACTACTGGCTATTGTGGCGGTGATACCGGTCATGGCGGTCGCACCTATTTTCGCATTCAAAATGCAGCGGGCACGGACATGGAAGTCCATAGCTATACTGATCGGTACAACGATTACGTGTTTGGCGATGAATGTGGGGTTGAAGTTACCCTTGGCGGTGACTGTGAGCTTGAAACGATGATCCAGGCTTTGAAGTTTATCATAAAGGTCCTTGAAGACGAATCTAAGGGAAAAATGTTAGAGGAGGAATAGAAATGAACAATTTAACCGCACTAGAAAATCTGTCAGTCAACTTCAAGCCTGGCACAATCGATTTTCCGCAAGCAGAAGAACTGAAGAAGCTTGTTGCTGACAAGCTTGAACAAACGAAAGGCCTGGTTGCCACTGATGAAAGCATTAAAGCAACAAAGGCATCACGTGCCGAGGTAAACAAACTCAAGAAAACAATCGGAGATGTCCGCAAAAAGTACAAAAAAGCTTGGAACGTGCCATTTGAACTCTTTGAGACAACGCTCAGAGCGCTTGAAGGTGATTGCGACAGTGCGTCACAGGAACTCAAGCTGACCATTGACGGGTTCGAGGAAACGCAAAAGGAAGAGCGCAAGCAGAAGGTACAAGCGCTCATCGAAGAAATGGCACCTAATTATGGTGTCAAGTCTGAAGATTTGCCTATCGCAGACAAGTGGCTGCTCAAGTCAACGTCACAAAAAACGATTGTGCAAGAAATTGGCGAACAGATGAAGGTGCTCGTTAACCTGTACAAAGAACGTGATGAAATCAAAAAGAAATGCATGAAGAGCGATCTTGCTCCAGCTCCATACATTGAAATGCACGAAAACGGGATGTCATATATCGACGTTTCAAACAAAATTGAATCGGATTTGATCGACCGAGAAAATACGGCTGATCTCTTCAAGCAAGCCAAACAAGCCGAAGTGGCAGAACAAAAAGCTGCTATGACGGATATTGGAGACGGGCGCTTGGTCGATAAAAATGGGGAAATCAAGCAAGAACTGCAGCTTGTCACATTTACGCTCAAGGGAACCATGGGACAGCTTGATGATGTCGCTCGGTTCTGTGTTGCTAACGGCATAGAAGTGGTCAAGGCAAGCAACAGAGAGACGGTGATTGAGTAGGAGGGATGCATATGGAAAACGACGAAGCAAAAGCCTTGTACAAGGCGCTTAGCTTATTCAGGAAAAACATCAAGCAGCCGGTTAAAGACGGGGAAAACCCGTATTTTGAAAGTTCATACGTAACACTTGAGGGCGTTATCAAAACGGTAGATGAAGCGATGAACGGGACGGGTTTATCGTTTGTGCAAGAAGTTGCAACAATTAACGGCCTGCCGTCAGTCAGAACCACGCTCACACATGAAGACGGCGGCACAATGACAACCGAATGGTTAAGCTTACTGCCCGGGGGAAAAGCCACACCGCAAGATATCGGCTCGTTGATAACCTATGCTAAACGGTATCAACTAGCCGGGTTTATGGGTATATCAAGCGACGTTGACGATGACGGCAACCAAGCTAGCCAAAACTATCATCAGATGTCGTATAGCAGTCAACAGCAAGTAAGCGAACAGGTACTCGCCGAATGGAAACAAACAATGGCTAGTACGTGCCAACAGATGAGCAAGAGCCAAAAGGGTGTTATGGCTTTGATCAAGAAAGAAATTCTTGAAAACAAACGCTTTGCTAACTATCAAAGCTGGAGCGAAGAAGTGAAACGCAAAGCAGAAATTACAATCATGAAAGAAGAACTAGGAGGACAAAAACATGAACATCGTTAATTTAATTGGTCGTTTGACCAAAGATGTTGATTTGAGATACACGCAATCAGGGTTGGCAGTAGGACGCTTCTCCGTGGCGATCGACCGCCCCAAAAAAGACGGGCAGGATAATGGGGCAGACTTCCCAAATTGTGTAGCATACGGTAAAACCGCTGAAAACCTCGCCAATTACGTTCATAAAGGCGAGATGGTCGGGGTGACGGGGTGCATCCGGACAGGGAGCTACACCGGCAAAGATGGTCGGAAGGTTTACACGACAGACATATCCGTGGCAAGCGTTCAATTCCTGAACTCAAGATCGAGTGGTGGCCAAAATAACGGTTATCAAAACAACGGAAACGGTTATCAAAACAACGGAAACGGTTATCAAAACAACGGATACCAAAATAATGGCGGATATCAGCGACAAAGTGCGCCAAACTCGACCAATAACGGCAATTTTGGCCAGAATAATGCACAAAATTTGCAATATAACTTTGACGAGAACGATTTACCGTTCTAACAAGTAAGCAGGGCGGGAGGGTAGGAAAATGATAGGAAATTCAAAGACTATCATCGAATGGCTGTTCGAGCAAGACGCAACCAAGAAATTTGAAATAAAGGAATTGAAACCTAAGCGATCGTTGACCGCAAACGCCTATTACTGGTCTTTGCTCAATCAGCTGGCAAACGTTCTCAGGTTTGATAACCAAAAGCTGCACTTCATAATGTTACAAAGATATGGGCAATACGAAGTTGTCAGCGTACTGTCAAGCATTGATGTAAAAGGGTATTTCAGATATTACGAGCCTATAGGGCACGGGGTTATAAACAACAAGGAATTTACTCACTACAAGGTGTATAAGGGGAGTTCTGAAATGAATTCTAAAGAGTTTTCCATCTTGCTTGACGGATTGGTCAGCGAATGCAACGAACAAAACATAGCGACCTTAACGAAGAGCGAAAGGGAGCAGCTACATTTTATCGAGGGGTGTGATTAAATGGAATTTTGCATTATGAATGACAATTACCCGTTTTGGCGGAATTGTCGAGAACCCGGACTTTGCCGGCATGAAATCTTTTTCGGAACTGGAAACAGAAGGCTATCGATCGAAGATGGTCTAGTGGTTTTCCTCACACCAGAGATGCACAACATGACGAATTACGGAGTGCATTTTAATCGCGACTTTGACTTGAAGTTGAAAAAAGCAGGCGAACGGGCATGGATTGATTATTACGGTAAGAGCAAAGAAGACTTTATCAAGCGGTACGGGAGGAATTACCTTTAGGGGGGATGCATATGTTACAGCACAGTTTCTCGGTCGAAGTTGCTAAAAGTTGTGGTGTCAACGCTGCAGTTTTGTTCACTAACATTTCTTTTTGGGTCGAGCACAATAAAGCTAACAGAGTAAATGAACACGACGGGAAATATTGGACGTTTAACAGTATGCAAGCATTTACGGAACTTTTCCCGTATCTGTCAAAACGCCAAATCGAAACAGCTCTTAAAAAGCTAGAAAACGACGGACTGATTGAAACAGGGAATTATAACAAACTCCCTTTTGATCGTACAAAGTGGTATACGATAACCGCCAAGGGCTATCGCATTTCACAAAAATGTGAAATCGATACAACATCAATGCAAAATGACATTTCACAAAAATGTGACACGAATAACGCAAAATGTGAAATGACATTTCACCAAAATGTGACACCAATACCATATATAAACACAAATATAAATACAGATGTAAACACAGACGTAGTCGTTGGTACTAATTTGGTTAACATAGCAGAACAACCAACCGGCGACTTCGCCAAGGTAACTCAATTCTATCAAGATAACTTCGGAATGCTTAGCAGCTATCTTTACGATGACATCAGGCAGACGTATGACGATTGGAAGCAAAAATCAAAAGAGCCTGTCGAAATAATGATCAAAGCTATGCAGATAGCTCTTGAGAAGAATGTCAGAAACTGGAGATTTGTCTCTAAGGTTCTGCTGAACTGGGAAGACAGAAATCCACAGACGTTAGCTGATGTAGAAGCACTGGAAAAAGAACACGGAAGACAAGGACAACAAAAGAAGACATTAGCGGAACAAACCGAAGAAGACCGTAAGTTTAACGAAACATACGGATATTTCGCTGATGATTAGGAGGGAAAAGGAATGAGAAGCGTAAGTGATGTTTTAGGCACTATAAAAGCGCCGCCAAAAGAATGCAAAGCCGCTTATCAAGCGTGGTTGTACAATCAGCAAATGACGGATGAAGAACGGAAAGCGTTCCTCGACAAGAAAAATGAAGAAGTAATTCAAGCGGCATTAAAGGAGATCATGACTCCGAAGACGTGGGGCAAGAGCCTGTGGTCGGGCAACAAAGAGGTTAAATTCTCTTTTTTCGATTGGAATTATTCTAAACAAGAAAACCAAGAACTCGCAAAACAAGTGGCAATTCAAGCCAAAACGTTAAGCGACCAGCTCAAAACCGATAACTTCAACGTTGTACTTCTTGGCGGTGCTGGAGTCGGAAAAACATCACTTGCGATTGCAATGATCACTGCTTTAAGAAGAACTGGCAAAAGCGCAATGGTGATTTCGACAACGGAGCTTGTATCAAAACTGAACCGTTCATACGATTTCAAGGATGCTCAAAGAGAGATTGCCAAAGTGGAGCAAGGGGCATATGACTGTGACGTGCTTCTGCTTGATGATTTAGGCACGGAAAGCGGCGGTCGAGTGAAAGAAATCAGAACCGATATGTACGACCTGATGTATCGGATCTCCAACGCAAGAACGAATAAGACAACGATTATCACTACAAACAACACTCCGGCAGAGCTTGGCAAAATCTATAGCGAGAAAATCGTAAGCCGATTGCTGCCGAAACGGAAAGAAAAGTGTATCGATATGCACGGGCTGAAAGACGTAAGGGGGCTATAGCATGATAATCAGACAAGTTTATAATCACGAATACGCTAGCATAGTCGAAACGGACAGCAGCTATCTGTTCTTTGGTGGTCGAAACATCGGAGCTTTTAAAGTTGGTGAAGAACTGACTGCCCCTTGTGAACCGTACAAAATCCTGATGAAATGGAACATCAGCAAAGCAGTCGAAAACATGATCAAGGGGGTATCTGATTGAAATTTAGAAAAGTCAATGGCGGTTGCCTGGTATTAATTGCATTGAGCATTTGGTTTGGCACCATTTGGCTCTTGTGCCGGTGGTTGGTAGGGGGATGACAGCGTGGCCAAGAAAGAAGTTGATTTGAGAGAAAGACTCGCAAGCGATGTTCTTAAAATCGTTGAAACGCATGAAGCACTTATCGGAGTAATTGATAAAGAGAACGTTGAAATAAAAAGGCTAAAACGTAAGCGGGACCGCTTGCTGCATGACGTAGACAGACTGCTGTATGACGTTGTGAAAGTTGAAGACAAGTACGGTATAGGGCGAGGCTATCTTGAAGGAGGAACGCATTTCGCTGAAGGAAGCCTTGATAATCTTTCAAAGGCCGACCTGATGGGGTGGCTTAAAGCATTAGTTCAAGACTACAACGTACTGTATGAGGAACACAACAAATACAGAAAAATTGTCGAAGGGAAAAAGAAGAGAAGGAAGCCAAAAAACAACGATGAAATTTCGCTATTTTAAGAGGAGGAACAAAAAATGAAAATCGAGATCGAAAAAGAAGACTTTGTAAGATTGGCAGTGTATGCATCATGCGCTGACTTGCCTAAAGAAGAAAACAAGTGCGGAATGACCCTCAGAAAGGTCATGGATAGTCTTGATAAAGACGTTGCCAATGATGTCGCCGGTGATATGCTTGCTTTGAGAGCCAGGATCGAAATGCTTAACGGGGCAAATGTTGAAGATCTGGTGAAGGCGATACTGGAAGCCATGACGGGAGATGATGAGAATGACAAATGATTTGGCGGCTGAACTGAAAGCTCTGATCAAAGAGGGGAGCGGGTATAACCAAACCATGACTATCGAACCGCTGGAAGATGGTGAGTGGTGCAGTATAACCACATCATCCATCGATGTTTGTGGGGACAATGTTGTCATCTATGCACGGCGAATGGACGGCATGAACAATTGCCCGGATGGAATGATCGAACTGAGCGATTTCGGGGTGACGGATTTTAATATCGGCGATGATTACAAATATGTAATCGAGGTGGAATGCAAGATCTGGCACTTGCTTTATGGCCTTGGAAAGCGCACTGATATTCATACGGCTGTGGCGGCACAGCCAAAAGATTTCTGCTATGTCTTTGCGCAAATAGACTGGGCTATCACGAGCATTAACAACATAGTCGGTCATCTGCTTAGGGAGGAAGAAAACGATTGAAAAATATGAATAAATTAGAACGCATTGTTTCTGCAGCATTCTTTACATGTGGTGTTCTCATGTATCTGTTTTACAAGTGGTGGTTAGCGGGGTGATGAGGAGGAAGAACGATTGAAAGGAGGAATGAAAATGAAAAGGATTAAAAAATTCCAGCAGGAATACAGGAGCAAGAGCATGTATGAAACAACGGCCAGCGAAGAGAGACTTTATTGGCTGACTGTTGAATTTCAAAGTCTAGAAAGTGAACTCGATGAACTCATAGATCTACATCAACAGGGAAATTTAAAGCTGTCAGACGCTTGGACACTTATCAACACGGCAAGAGTCCTCAAGGCGGCTTCAAGTGAGCTTTTGCATTGCCTGGTTAAAGAGAATAATTGAAAAGGGGAACGGAAATGGATTGGTACAAAGTTTTTATGTGGATAGCGTCAATATGTATGTTTACGGCGCTGTTTTTTGAACGTTTTCTGCCACAGATTGTAGTTGTGGCGCTTGCGTTTGTGGGAACTGCAATCATGGTTGTGATAGTGGTATTTTTGATGGATGAAGGGTGAAGAAATGAAAATTGAAAAAAATGAGAGTTATCCGTCACTGACGATAGATGAGCAAGAAACTGTCCTTACTTGGGATGCAAAGGAACGAGCGTGGCATATATGCACTGACTACCCGGCACACGCACGCAAGTATGAAGCAGCGCTTGATGAGTCCAAGCATGTCAAGAAGAGCTACCGAGACGGGGCGCTGGTTGTGATCGACGGATATTTGGACGAAAGCTCATATACGGTCCGGATCGGCAAGAAGCGCCGTTACTCTGACGAACAAAGAGCCAAGATGGCAGAACGACTTAAGAATGCGAGGGAGAAAAAATGAAGATTAAGGAATTCAGAAAGAAATACCGAGAAGAAACATGGCTTGCAGCAACACCACAGGAAAAGGCGATGTACGAATTTTGCATGAGCATGAAAATCATGAAGAAGACTCTTGAGCTTATCATTACAAAGCGTGAACAGGGGGGAGTGACTGTTGAAGACGCACACAAGTTGGTTGATGACAGCGTTTGCGCGTTACTCGACGCAAACGAACTCCTTGACTGTATGATTAAAAAACAGGAAAAGCAGGGATAGCATGGAGCTGGCAGAAGACTTGATGATTAAGGCTGCAAGGAAGAAGGATGGCAGAGAGTGATGGCATTTTTTAGGATATTTTACAAGCAAGTGAGTGCTACTCCACACGGAGCAGTTGAAGGCGATTTGAGATGCGTAGACGTGCAGGACTATAAAATCGAAGGCGGGTTCGTACTAATCTGGTATGACACGATAGATAGGGTGAACCTCCCTGATCTAGTTATCAATACTGACCGTGTTCAAGAAATCGACCTTCTTTGGAAAGGAGAAAAGAGTGATGAATAATGACCGAAACAAGATTTGCCGTAAGGGTACCACATACAATGAGAGCGTGGTACGTCCTCACGGATTTTCCAGACGGTTCTACAGAGCTTATGGCGATTGTCGGTAGCAGTAGAGAAGCCCCACACACGCTCGACACGACATTAACGATTGAAGACATCAGAACATGGGGATTGCAGAACTATGACCGCATAAAGGTGCAGGTAACTGAACGCAAGGAGGAATGACGAATGATAGGAGAAATGGTAGAAGAAACGGTCACGATAAGTACGCAAATGTTTGCTAGGATTTTAGCGATGGTTAGCATGGCTGAAGAATCTAACGTCTTACCGGAGGGTTGCGAATGGCTTCAAAGAAGGGTATGTGATACATTGCTTCTCCAAAACGGCTGGAGAAACAGTCAGTGTAATGACTTAATGAATATGGTTAAAGCAGAGCTTGAATTTTTAAAAGAGCACAAATTTGTGGAAGACGGCATAAAAGAACGTGAAACAGAAGCTGAAACGAATGCAAGCGACTATGATCACCCACAACGTTATACGGGCGAAGACGGTAAAGACTTAATCGACCGCTTTGAAGAAGGACTGATTCCTGAAGAACAAACGAGAGGATTCCTGAAAGGAAACGTCTTGAAGTACCTTGTAAGGTATGAAGACAAAGGCAGCATGGACGATTTAATCAAGGCTCACGAGTATTTAAGACGGTTGATTGCATTCGAAGACGGAGGAGATAGCGATGATTAAAACGATGCTTGGAGAAACATGCGGAACGTGCGAGGTAGAAGACCACGAAGAATGTCATAAAAGCTATTTAATTGAAGGCGACTGCGGCAGGTTCTGGGTATCAGAAAGGGAATTTAAACTGATAAAACTGCCGTTTCTTGCAACAAAGGAACGAAAAATATATGACGAAAACGTGAACGTGCCGCTGAAGATTGAAATGTTTCGTTGTGATGATAACGGCAAACGGCATATTTTTGACACTAGGTACGACCAAAAAATTATCGAAGCAATCGTCAAAGGGGGTTATAACGAATGATGAAGAAAGAAATCGAAGTCAAGACAACGATTGGCGAATTAGTAGGTTATTTTGACGGATTTTATCTTATTGACAAAGGGGAAGAAGGAACTTGGCTGACTGAAGAGGAGTACGAAACGGTGAAGTACCCTGAGCTGAACCCGTTTGAGGCAAGGCAGTATAAGATATTGATGCACAAAAGAGATAAGGTTGAGGCACTGATCAAGCTGATGTATGACGTTATCGGATTTGACGAAAAAAACTTCAAACCGTTTCCTTGCGAAGCGGCTAAGGAGCAGTACTACCGTTATGTTGAAGCAATCGTTAAAGGAGGCTATAACGATTGAAAGTACAGGCGCAATCACATTTTGCAAAGAAAGTGGAGCTTGACGGGTACCGTTTCGATTCTCAAAAAGAAGCGACGTTCTATCAGCGTTACGTCAAGCCAAGCGGCTACAAGTTTGAGTGCCAAAAAAACTTCGTTTTGATGGATAAGTATGAGGGTTTGGAAGTAGTCAACCTTAAGAGGACAGCGTACAGAGCTGACTTCGTGATTTATAACGAAGACGGGACCCTAAAGCATGTATATGACGTTAAGAATGGGTTCTCTGATTACGCTATCGATAAAAAAGCAAAGCTTAAATTCAATATGTTTGCCCGTTTGTATGGCTTGCCGGTTGAGGTGGTGGTTATCAGAGCGCATGACTTCAAAGTAACTATCACGGGAGCGACTAAGAAGCTGGAGCCGATTATCAGAACCGACGTGAGTTATGATTGGCAAGACGTTGTTAAAACACCACAATAGGCTCTCCGAGCGGTTTTAGACTTGAAAGGAAATACGATGGATTGAAAGGGGGGCGGCAAAATGAAATTCGTAGAAGCGGTAAATCTAATTGAGGAAAAATACGATGCGCAAGCGTTCGACCATTTGGAAGATTACGCCGATGACGAAGCAGTGCAGATTCTTTTGGAAGAGCGAAAACGATCAAGTTCAAAAGCCAACAAGAAGAGTAAAAGAGGAAAGAACCCAGGAGCTGCAACGCTCAGAAACATGATAGAAAACGGGTACACTTACGTAGAAATGGCGATGGCAACAGGACTATCTTCGGCCGCGGTCGGGAAGATCAGCGGAAAGTACGGTTTGAGGGAGCTTTATTACAAAATGCATCCCAATGTCCGAAGGTTTGATGTCAAAGTGTTATGCGTCAATCGCTCAACAGGCGAGCAAGTGGAATTCAAAACCCTGTCAGCCACTGAGCACGCTTTTGGATTGCCCCACTGCGCTTTGTCAGAACGGACAAAAAACGGGAGAACTTTTGTACACGGTGACTGGGAAATAAGGCGAAAAAGTTAAGGCAGCAAGCGACGATATGCCGTGAAAGTTACTGATACCAGGCGAATGTGGTATGTCAGAGGCGAGAACGGACAGTTGATGACCAGGATTGAGAATGGCATCCCTCACGATAAGTCTGGTACGTGGACGTTTGAAGAGATTAATTCTCGGGGTCTTGACCAGATGGCACGAATCAGAATCTAATAAAAAAAGCCGGTCCTTAAAGCCGACTCTCTAAAATGATATGGCAATCTAATTATATCAAAAAGGGAGTGGCGTTGTGGACGATTTATTGATTGAAATTGACAACATTGACTACAAAGCAACCGCAAGGAATGTGAAGGAGTTCCTGGACAAGAAGCTGCCACGCATTCTCAGAATCGCGAATGCAAGTCCGGCAAGCTTGGCATCACCGGTTATTTCCGACATGCCGGTTAATCGAGGCGGGGGCAATCACAGCGAAGAGAAGATGGTCAAGTACGTTGCTGCCAAAGCAATCATCGATGGGGTATCACGAGCGCTTGCGCATTGTTCCCAGATGTCATCCCACATCCTCAAGGCACGATACGTGCAAGGTCTTCAGAACTGGCAAGTCATTGATACAATGTACTGTGAACGCGCAACGTACTATAAGCTGCGAGACAAGGCATACAACGAGTTCGCCGACTGTTTGGAATTGCAGCAAGGTTGTCCGGATCTGCATGTG
>OOBK01000999.1_pt1 | contig 16883 bp, 17 predicted proteins | sample 1671541 | NCBI WGS metagenome assembly OOBK01 (sample SAMN06348167, study PRJEB24527) | human gut metagenome | biome: human gut; feature: ankylosing spondylitis patient; material: feces | host: Homo sapiens | place: China | collected 2015-10 | reverse complement strand
CAGCATCTAAAGAACAATCAGGAAACAGGGCAACAGGTTCATTTTTAAAAGTAATAAAATCCTTTGTACTATAATGTCCCCAATATTTATCACCTCCAAAGCAATCGTCTGGTGCATATTGATAGTAAAGATGATAAATCCCTTCAAACTGACATAATCCATTAGGATCATTTAACCATCCAGTAGGTGGCATTAAATGATAATTAAGGCGATATTCATCATTTCTTTCTTGTTTTTCATCTCATTACATCCGATACATTTCCGCAGCGGTACCTTTTTTATATTTCCCATAGCTATCCGCCTCACTGTTTCTTTCGGGTCTTACTCTTCTGTCTCCGGTTCTTCTTCCAGTTCTACACCTGCCAGAGCGTCTTCCATGGAATCCTCACCCTCTTCATCGTCAGATTCCTGATAATATTCGAAATCACCGGCTTCTCTTGCCTGTGTCTCACTCTTGATATCGATCTTGAATCCGGTCAGACGGGCTGCCAGACGGGCGTTCTGTCCTTCTTTACCGATTGCCAGAGACAGCTGATAATCCGGAACGATAACCAGTGCGGTCTTCTCATCCGGATCTGCCAGTACCGTGATAACTTTTGCAGGGCTCAGTGCATTTTCAATCAGCAGTGCCGGGTTCTCATCCCAGCTGATGATATCGATCTTCTCACCGCGCAGTTCTTCCACGATAGTGTTGACTCTGGCACCGTTCATACCTACACAGGCGCCGACTGCATCAACATCCGGGTCGTTGGACCATACCGCGATCTTGGTTCTGGAACCTGCTTCTCTCGCGATACTCTTGATCTCTACGATACCGTCTTTTACTTCGGTTACTTCTGCTTCAAAGAGACGTTTTACCAGTTCCGGATGGGTTCTGGAAACCATGATCTTCGGTCCCTTCGGTGAATCCTTTACTTCCAGTACATATACTTTGATACGTTCGGTCGGTTTGTATTCCTCACCTTTTACCTGTTCATTTTCACTCAGGATCGCATCTACCTTACCCAGGTTTACGCTGACATTTCTTCCCATGTAACGCTGTACCACACCGGTAACCACATCTTTTTCTTTCTGAAAATACTCATCATACAGAACTTTCCGTTCTTCTTCACGGATCTTCTGCAGGATCACGTTCTTCGCATTCTGTGTTGCGATACGTCCGAACTGTTTAGACTGGATCGGAACCTGTACGATATCGCCCAGTTCATACTTGGAATCCATCATTTTTGCGTTGGAAAGACTAATCTCCATCACCGGATCTTCTACCACTTCCACTACGGTCTTGTCAGCATATACGCTGAACTCGCAGGTCTCATGGTCGATGGTTACATGTACGTTATCTGCTTTTCCAAAATGGTTTTTACAGGCCTGGATCAGCGACTGCTCAATTGCCTCAAGCAGGGTATCTTTGCTGATATTCTTCTCTTTCTCAAGAACTTCAAGGGCCTCCATTAATTCTGTATTCATTTTTCTCTTTTCCTCCTGTATCTGCGTCTGTTTAGAAATCAAATGCTAAACGGATCAATGCAATATCGCTTTTCTGGAAGACGCGCTCTGTTCCGTCCTCCTCCAAAATGGTCACACTGTTATCATCATATGCGGTGAGTATTCCGTAAAATTCCCGGTTTCTCTCGATCGCACGGTATGTCCGGATTTCCAGCTCTTTTCCCATGCTTCTCTTATAGTCTTTCTCTTTTTTCAGCGGACGTCCAAGGCCCGGGGAGCTGACCTCCATGATATAGGCGTCATCGATAAAGTCCTCTGCGTCCAGCCGGTCAGAAAATGCACGGCTGACGATTTCGCAGTCATCTACGGTAATTCCGCCTTCTTTGTCGATGTAAGCACGCAGGTACCAGGTACCGCCCTCTTTGACATACTCCACATCCACCAGTTCAAACTGATGCTCTGCAAGCAGTGGGAGCAGGAACTGTTCGGTCTTTGCCTCGTATTCTTCCCTTCTTGTCATGATGTCACCTCTTTTTCTCATTTTTCACAGCTGTCGTTGATCCATTCATCCTTTTTATCGTAATACCATTGCGATCCCAGCCGTATGTTCTCTCTGTTCGCTCTGTAACTGAAGCATAAATTAAGAGTGGACCAAAAGCCCACTCTTCAACGTCAGTTCATCATGTTATCATTTGTATTGTAACACCCCTTGTTTAGAATTGCAAGGGTCAAATACCAAATTTTCTGCATATCTTACCGTATATATCAGATTGGTGAAAGATCATGATTCCTATCCTTGATGTTCAAAATCTCAGCTATTCCTATCACAGCATGGACGGCGCAACATTAGCGCTCTCAAACATTTCTTTTCAAATCAATACAGGGGAATTTGTCGCAATCGTTGGACCATCCGGCTGTGGAAAGTCCACCCTTCTTTCCCTGATTTCCGGTCTTCTATTTCCGGAGGAAGGAAAAATCCTCTTAAAAGGAAGTCCCATTACCGGTCCCGACATCCGAATCGGATATATGCTTCAACGGGATCATCTGCTTGAATGGCGCACAATCCTCGACAACGTTGCCCTCGGACTTGAAATCCGCAAACAAAAAACCTCCGAGACGATGAGAGAACTCAGAAAAATGCTCGACACCTATGGACTTACCGATTTTGAATCCGCCCATCCGTCAGAGCTATCCGGCGGAATGCGCCAACGCGCGGCACTGATTCGCACTCTCGCCCTGAAACCGGATCTTTTGCTCCTCGATGAGCCATTTTCCGCCCTTGACTACCAGACCCGCCTTTCTGTCTGTGACGACATCAGCGCAATCTTACGCTCTGCCGGAAAGACTGCCCTCCTAATCACTCATGATCTCGCTGAAGCCATCAGCATTGCCGATCGAATCCTGATTCTCACTGCCCGCCCCGGCACAATTAAGGCTTCTCTCTCGATTCATTTTTCTCCAGAAGCTGACACTCCGCTCAAACGCCGAAACGCCCCCGAATTCGCCGGATATTTTAATGATGTATGGGGAAATTTACAGACCGAACACTAATCTATTTTTACAAATTCCATAAAAAAATATGCAAACATAAATTTGGCGCGAAACCAAAAAACTGACAGTGTGAATCCTCCAATCTTTCACATACTAAGATCAGAAAACTCACGGACACACGATTCCATTCAAACGCACATCTGAAAAATTGAGGAGGAACAACCAAAATGAACTCAGAAAAATCCACCCCTGACACCCACAATACTCAAAATATCAAAAGCCCTCATTGCCAGCCATCGCAAAAACTCTGCAAAGCGAACCCCCGCTTCCGCCACCTTCTCATCCGCATCTTCTGGATCAGCCTTCTCTTCTCGATCGGCTTCATCTGGTACACCTTCGACCGCCAGATCCCCGACCGCGTCAGTCTCACGCGAAACGAAACCGGCTCCTTTTCATTCGGCGGGCTTCCGCTCGAGGTAACGCTTCTCGATGACACCTCCGAAGTTTCCCTGCGAAATGCCTCCAACATTCCGGAAAATTCCGTGCGAATTTCCAGCGACTCCCCGCTCTCGCTCTCCGCGACAAAATCAGGGACCTACCAGCTCGGCTTAAAACTTTTCGGTGCAATCCGCCTCAAAAACATCCAACTCGACGTCGTTGAACAGCGCTATGCGATCCCCTGCGGATTCCCAATCGGAATCTATCTCAAATCAGACGGCATCCTCGTCGTCGGAACCGGAACCGTCACGGACGAAACCGGAAAAGAAAGCGAACCGGCTCTCGGCATCCTCAAATCCGGCGACTACATCGAAGCAATCAACGGCCATCCCCTGACAAGCAAGGAAGCCCTGATCACTGAACTCCGCCATGTCGGAGGCGCAGAAAACGTTTTCCTAAAAATCCGGCGTGACGATAAGGAGCTTGAGGTCTCTGTGCGTCCGGTGCGAACCTCCGATGGCACCTGCATGCTCGGCGCCTGGGTTCGCGACGACACACAGGGAATCGGCACAATGACCTACCTTGAGCCAAACGGCAGCTTCGGCGCTCTCGGTCATGGCATCAGCGACTCCGATACCGGACATTTGATGGAGAGCCATGAAGGCTCCCTCTATGAGACAGAGATTCTTGGAATTGAAAAAGGCAGTGTCGGAAATCCCGGCATCATGGCAGGCGTGATCTACTATGGTCCCGGCTGTCTTCTCGGAGAAATCCACGCGAACACAGAGACTGGAATCTTCGGCAATGCCAATGAAGCTCTGCGCTCCCGTACGCTCTCGAGTGCAATTCCCGTCGGCTATTGCCAGGATATTGAGAAAGGTTCTGCCCTGCTTAGAAGCAATGTCTCCGGTCAGATCCGGGATTATGAGATTGAAATTCAGAAAATTGAGCTGAAGCCGCTCCAGAAAAATAAGAGTATGGTCATTCACATCACCGATCCGGAACTTTTAAAGCTGACCGGCGGAATCGTGCAGGGCATGAGCGGAAGCCCGATCATCCAGAACGGCAAGCTGATCGGAGCAGTCACTCATGTCTTCGTTCAAGATTCAACAAGAGGATATGGAATATTTATCGAAACAATGCTGGAAGCCGATGATTCCGGCTCCCAATAAAAACTCAGAAAAGAAATCTCCGCAAGCATCAACTTGATCGACTTGAATTAGAACGTGCGACGTTTCTCCTCCCTCGTCTTCTGAGCAAGACGTTTCATCTCCTTTGCGTTCTCAAGCACCGCTCCGGTGATCTCGACACCACCGAGAAGACGCGCAAGCTCCGCAATCATCTGCGTCTCATCGAGCTCATGGATGACGGTTCGTGTCTTTCCATCCTTCGCGGACTTTGCAATCTCAAAATGCTCATCCGCCATCGATGCAATCTGTGGAAGATGGGTGATACAGATTACCTGATGATTCTTTGAGATGATCGCGAGCTGTTCTGAGACTTTCTGCGCCGTGCGTCCACTGATTCCCGTATCAATCTCATCAAAGATCAGCGTCGGAATCTCATCCGTATCTGCAAGCACCGTCTTGATTGCGAGCATAATTCGCGAGAGCTCACCACCCGAGGCGACGAGTCCGAGCGAGCGCTCCGGCTCTCCGGGGTTCGTCGAGATCACAAACTCTGCCTCATCAAAACCATTTGCGGTGTAATGGGACAGGCGCGAAAAACTCATCGAGAATTTTACATCGAGGAAATTCAGATCGAGAAGTCTCTCGCGGATCTTCTCTGTCAGAATGACCGATGCCTTCTTTCTCGCTTCTGAGAGCTTTTCACACGCAGTCTCAAGCTGTTTCTCCGCTTTTTTCAGTCCCGTCTCTGCTTCTCTGCGGTAATCATCAAAGTGCTCTAACTCCTCGAGACGCTTCTGCTTCTCCTCAAGAGTCCGGGAGATCTCTGCGGCCGTGCTTCCGTACTTTGCCTGAAGATTGTGAATCAGATCAAGGCGCTCCTCAGTCTGTCTCATCTCCTCCTCATTAAAGGAAATATCCTCGAGATAACTTCCGATCGCATGGTGCACGTCATCAAGCAGAGACTCTGCATCATAGAGCTGATCCTGAATCGGCTTGAGCGTCTGGTCGTAGTCCACAACATCACCGACCTCGTGGATTGCGCGCCCAACCATCTCAGAATTCACTGCCTCATAGGCGACAGAAAGGCTCTCCGCGATCTTTCGGCTGTTGGAATAAAAGCGATAACGCTCTGTCAGCTCCTCCTCCTCGCCATCCTTAAGTCCCGCCTGCTCTATCTCATCCACCTCAAACCGGAGGAAATCATACTCTCTGCGTCTGCTCTCCTCATCCCCGGACAGTTCCTCAAGGCGCACCTTCCACATCCCATACTCTTTGTACAAGCTCGCTGTTTTTTCTTTAATTGGACTGATCTGTGATTTGGCGTAAGTATCCAGAATTTCCAGATGTTTCGATGCGTGAAGCAGAGACTGATGCTCGTGCTGACCATGAATATCAATCAGAAGTCCGGTAACCTCCTTGAGCTTTGTAACTGTCACCGTCTCATCATTGATCTTGCTGACACTGCGCGTCGGCATAATCTTTCTTGTAATAATCAGGGTGCCATCGTCGTCCGGATAGACATCCATCCGTTCAAGAAGCTCCCTCTTTTCTTCCTCGACCGAAAAAATCAGTTCCACATAGGCATAATCACTGCCACTGCGAATCATCTCCTTCGGCGCTTTCTGCCCAAGGGCCAGATTAACTGACCCAATGATAATCGACTTTCCCGCTCCGGTCTCACCGGTCAGAATGTTCAGTCCGTCTCCGAACTCCACATCCGCCTGCTCAATCAGCGCAAGGTTTTTCACATGCAGTTCCAGAAGCATCCTGTGTCCCCCTTATTCTGCTATTTATTCCGCTATCTATTCTGCTACAAGTTTCTTGATCTTATCCATCACAAGAATCGTGTCGTCCACACTGCGGACCGCACACATGATCGTATCATCCCCGGCAATACAGCCGACGATCTCATGAAAATGAATCGCATCGAGAGCCGCTGCGACTGCCATCGCCATGCCGGACACCGTCTTGATTACCAGAATATTCTGGGCCATATCCATCGACACATACCCGTCCTTCAAAATCCGGATATACTTGTCGCTGAACGTCGTCGACGGATTCTGCATCACCACATAGCGCTGACGTCCGCTCTCCGACGGAACCTTTGTCAACCGAAGTTCCCGAATATCTCTCGAGACCGTCGCCTGCGTCACGCGATACCCGGATTCCTGCAGCTTCTGTGCAAGCTCCTCCTGCGTCTCAATCTCATATTTTCCAATCAATTCCACAATCTTGCTGTGACGTTCCAGTTTCATTTTTCCCCTCCAGAGAATGTCTAAAAATATTCCAGTTTCTGAATCTTCTCAGATCTCAAAATTACACTCACAAAATTACGCTCACACCCGATGATTTACACCCGATCCATCTTATTTCTCAGTGTCTCCAAAAATGAGATGTTCTTCAACTTAATCAGCACCGTGTGGTTGCGGGAACGGAAAATTTCCAGCGTATCTCCCGGCCTTAAATCCACAACCTGATCTCCATCAAAAACAGCCGTCTGCTCCTTGTCGCGGTACTCCATCAGATGAATCCCGATCCGGTCCTCCGAGGAGAGGACAATGCTCTGTGCTCCGAGCGTATGCGGGCAGATCGGAGTCAGGACAATCAGCTCTGTCCCCGGCGTCACAACAGGTCCTCCGGCCGAGAGATTGTATGCCGTGGAACCGGTCGGTGTCGCGGCGATCATGCCGTCCGCGAGATATTCATTCAGATACTCGCCGTTTAAAAAGACGCGGAATTTCAACATTTGAAGCACATTTTTTCGCGCGAGAACAATGTCATTGAGTGCGACTCCGGTGCGAATTCCATCCTCCCCGGTCACACGCCCCTCAAGCATCATTCGGTTCTCCAGCGTATAATTATCGTTGAGAAGGGCCTCAAGCATCGGACGAATGTCCTCTCCTCTCGAAACCTGAGTCAGATAACCGAGGTTGCCGAGATTGATTCCAATCAGAGGAAGCTGGCGCGCAACAAGATCCCGCGATGCCTGAATCAGCGTTCCATCCCCTCCAAGCGTAATCACACACTCCGTCTCCTCAGGCACATCGTTCGGATCGGTGTAGCCATTCCGGTGTTTTTTTCCGGACTTCTCCGGATCCTCCTCCACGCCTCCGGTGCAGGTTGCACCTCGTGAGATCAGATAGTCGCGGATTTGGATTGCGGTCTCCACCGCCCCTTCCTTGGTGGGATTTGCGATCAAGTAAAAATGCTTCATTCCTGCCTACTTTCTCCTGCTCTTCTGCGCTTTCACGCATTTTTATTTGTCGAGTGTCTGATGTGCCGACTCTACCACTGCCTCCTCATCAACCGGGAATTCTCCGCGGATCTGTCCGTCCGTGTGATTCTGCAAATGCAGAAGGTACTCGATATTCCCCTCCGGTCCCTTGATCGGAGAAAACTCCAGATTCAGAATCTCAAATCCGATCTCAGAAGCAAACTCCATAACCTTGCGGATTACCTCAAGATGGGTATTCTTCTCACGGACAACCCCCTTCTTTCCGACTTTCTCACGTCCTGCCTCAAACTGCGGTTTAATCAGACAGACAACCTGTCCATCATCTGTGAGAAGTGCCTTGACCGGTCCGAGAACCTTTGTCAGAGAGATGAAGGAAACATCGATCGAGGAGAGACCAATCTTGTCCTCGATATCGTCCGGAGTCACATAGCGGATGTTTGTCTTCTCCATGCAGACAACACGTGGATCGTTGCGGAGCTTCCAGTCGAGCTGTCCATGTCCGACATCAACCGCATAGACCTTGACTGCGCCGTTCTGAAGCATGCAGTCCGTAAATCCACCCGTCGAAGATCCCACATCCATGCAGACCTTTCCCTGTGGCTGAACGCCGAAATGCGTCATTGCCTTCTCCAGTTTCAGACCGCCACGGCTGACATACTTCAGCGTTGTTCCGCGCACCTCCACATTTACCTTCTCTTCAAACATCGATCCGGCTTTATCTTCCTTCTGTCCATCCACATAGACAATCCCGGACATGATAATCGCCTTTGCCTTCTCCCGGGAAGTTGCAAGTCCCCGGTTTACAAGCATTACGTCGAGTCTCTCTTTCATCTCTATCTTGTTCCTCTCTGTTCTATTTCTCTGTTCTATTTCACCATTCTGTTTTTCTGTTCTATATGATTTACGCTTCTGTATTATACTTGTCTATTCTTTTTCTTTAAGCACCGGATAAAAATCGCGCATCGTGCGGATAATCGAATCACTGTCAATCTTCACGGTTTCTCTGAGCACGGAGACATTTCCATGCTCCACATACGCGTCCGGAAGCGCAATGTTGAGCACCTTCACATTCGGAGCATACTCATGAACCAGAGCTGTGACATCAAGACCGAAACCACCCTGAAGCACATTTTCCTCAAGCGTGACGATCAGTTTGTGGTGGTCGGCAAGATTGCAGACCAGCTCCTTATCAATCGGCTTGATGAATCTGCCGTTTGCGAGTGTGCAGTTCCAGCCCTCCCCGCCGAGCTTATTTCTGATATGCTCTGCGGTGCTGACCATACTTCCGACTGCGAGAAGTGCGATCTCCTCGCCCTGCATCAGAATCTCGCCCTTTCCATATTCAATCGGCGAGTCAAATTCCTCAAGTCCACGGTATGCCTGTCCTCTCGGATAGCGGATTGCGATCGGTCTGTCATACGTCATCGCAAACTGAAGATCCCGCTCAAGCTCCCACAGATTCTTCGGGGCAAGCACACTCATATTCGGGATACAGGTCAGGTAAGACAGATCAAAGATTCCCTGATGCGTCTCGCCGTCACTTCCGACAAGTCCTGCACGGTCAAGTGCAAAGACAACCGGCAGATCCTGAATGCACACATCATGAAGAATCTGGTCAAATGCACGTTGCATAAATGACGAATAGACTGCGACGACAGGCTTTAATCCCGCTGCCGCCATTCCGGCCGCAGATGTCACCGCATGCTGCTCCGCAATTCCCACATCAAAAAACCGCTTCGGATACGCCTTCTGAAATGCCGTGAGTCCCGTTCCGTCCGGCATCGCCGCCGTCACAGCGACAATTTTCGGATTCTTCTCGGCAAGCTGACACAGCTCCTTAGAAAACACATCTGTGTACGTCGGAAACTGCTTCGTGCGAAGCGCCTTTCCGGTCTTGATGTCAAATGGCTCAACTCCATGAAAGCGCGACGGGTTCTCCTCCGCCGGCTTATATCCCTTTCCCTTTTTCGTCAGGACATGAACCAAAACCGCGTGGTCCATCTTCTTTGCTTCCTTGAAAATCTTTGTCATCTCGGGAATGTCGTGACCATCGACCGGTCCGAGATAGGTGATTCCCATATTCTCAAAGAGCATGCCCGGAATGATCAACTGCTTGATGCTGTTCTTTGTCCGGCTGATCTTGTCGACAAGCCCCTCTCCGACAACCGGAACCTTCAGAAGCGTGTTCGACACTCTCTTCTTCAATCGGTTGTATCTGGTTCCCAAGCGAAGTCCGCTCAAGTACTTTGACATTCCTCCGACATTCTCCGAGATCGACATGTTATTGTCGTTCAGTACAATAATAAAATTCTTGTTCAAATGCGCCGCATTGTTCAGCGCCTCATAAGCCATTCCTCCGGTGAGTGCCCCATCTCCGATCACAGAGACGACCGAGTAATTTTCCCCCAGAAGATCACGGCCCTGAGCAATTCCTAAACCCGCTGAGATCGAAGTCGAACTGTGTCCTGTATCAAAGGAATCATACGGGCTCTCCTTACGTTTCGGAAATCCGCTCATTCCACCGTACTGGCGCAGTTCATCAAACATCTCCTTGCGTCCGCTCAGAATCTTGTGCGTATAGGACTGATGACCCACATCCCAGATTACCTTATCCTTTGGCAGGTCAAAAGCCCGATACAGGGCAATGGTCAGCTCCACGACTCCGAGATTCGACGCCAGATGTCCGCCCGTCACGCTGATCTTCTCGATCAAAAACTGGCGAATCTCTGCTGCGAGCGTCTTCATCTGCTCAGGAGTCAGTTTTTTCACATCCCATGGTCCTTCTATCCGTTCCAGAATCATAACTCTTCCTGTGCCCTTCCGTACATCTCTTAATTCCTCTTAATTACTTTTCTCTCGTGACAAGCATCTCAATCAACCCTGCCAGGAATGGATTCTTACCCGGCAGTTTCTCAAGGAGCTGTACTGCACGCTCCGAGATCTCCTGCACATCCTTGTGCGCCTGCTCAATTCCCACAAGAGTCACATACGTCGTCTTGTTGTTCTTCTCATCGCTGAGAACTGGCTTTCCGAGCTGTTCTGCCGTGCTCGTCACATCCAGAATATCATCCTGGATCTGGAATGCCAGACCTACTGCCGACGCAATCTGCTCCGTGAGTGCGATCTCCTCCTCATCTGCTCCCGCAAGCACAGCACCGATCATCATCGATGCCTCGAGAAGAGCTCCTGTCTTCAAGCGATAAATGAAATCCAGTTTTTCCTGTGGAATCGGCTTTCCGGTCAGCTCGACATCGACCACCTGACCGCCAATCATTCCGTAAATTCCGGTCTTCTGTGCAAGAATTCCGATCGCACGTCCGACAAGATCCGGGCGGGTTGTCTTCTCAAATGCCTTTGAAGCCGTCTCAATCGCATAGATCAGCAGGGCATCTCCGGCGAGAACTGCCATGTCGTATCCAAATTTCACCCACGTCGTCGGAAGACCTCTTCTGAGCGTATCGTTATCCATACATGGAAGATCGTCATGAATCAGGGAGGAGGTATGAATCATCTCCATTGCTGCCATAAATGGACGAATCTCCTCTCCGTTTCCGCCAAAAAGGCGATACGTCTCCTCCATCAGCATCGGGCGCAGGCGCTTTCCACCGGCGCGCACACTGTAATTCATTGCCTCAAAAATCGTTTTCTGATGCCCGGTCTCTTCCGGAAGAAACGCTTCCACAACTGCCTCCACCTCAGCTGTGCGCTTCTTAAGCTCTGCTTTTAGCATCTCTTTGTCATTCATTTCCATCTTCCATTCCTCCCCGAAGAACAATCATCTGTTTTTCCACGCGATCCAATTTCTCCGTACAGCCCTTCAAAAGCCGAATTCCCTCCTCATAGAAGGCAAATGACTCCTCCAGCGATGTATCTGGAGCTTCCATCTTCTGCAAAACCTGTTCAAGCTGTGAAAATGCCTGTTCCACGGTCAACTCCTCGAATGCTTCCTCGGACGATTTTTTCTCCATCTTTCCTCCCAAGCCTCCCTTTCTTGCCTCATCACCTATGTCTCACATGTCTCACTCCACTCATTGATCGAGCTTTTTATATTTCCCTGACATCATTCACATCAGCGGCCTCACTAATCTCGGTGACAACCGCCTTAACTCGTCCATCAAGAATTCGGATTGTGATCGGATCACCCACTTTGACATCAGAAACGCTCTCAATCCGATGCTCATTTTGATTAGTCAGAAAACCAAAGCCCTTGCTGATCTTCTCAAGCGGAGAGAGTCCCTGAAGACGTCCACTTGCGAGCGCAAGGTGATGTTTCGCCTCAGTGAGTCTTTTTTCCATCGCCGTGTTTAATTTGCCTTCCATATCGGCAAGATTCCGTCGTTTTTCGCTGAGTTTGAAGTGCGGATCCTGAACCAAAAGGCGTTTTTGACACCAACTTAAATAATTTCGACGGTACTGAATCCGCTGACTCATTGCTCGCACCAGGGATTTCTCATATGTCTGACAGTCACTTACAAAACGGTTCCAGTCAAATACGGCAAGCTCTGCTGCTGCCGACGGGGTCGGTGCGCGAAGATCTGCCACAAAGTCCGCGATCGTCACATCCGTCTCATGACCGACTGCCGAGATCACCGGTGTCTGACACTCAAAGATCGCTCTCGCGACCTCCTCCTCATTGAATGCCCATAGATCTTCGATCGAACCACCTCCACGCCCGACAATCAAAACATCAAGTCTCATCTCGTCGAGCGTTCGGATGCCAGCGCAGATGCTCGCGACCGCACCATCTCCCTGCACGAGAGCCGGATAGAGAATCAACTGAACAAACGGATTTCTGCGCGCCGTGATATTCATGATATCGCGAATCGCTGCACCCGTGCTCGCTGTCACAATCCCGATTTTCTGCGCGTAACGCGGAATGGGGCGTTTGTACTCTTCAGCAAACATCCCCATCTCTTCCAATTCCTCACGCAAACGACAGAAGCGCTCATAGAGATCGCCCCGCCCATCGAGTTCTATTTTCTTTGCATACAGCTGATACGTCCCGTCCCGCTCATATACATCCACGGCTCCGGTCACAACCACGCTCTGCCCTTCCTCCAGCCGGAAAGAAAGCCCTCTGCGCTGTCCGGCAAACATCACAGCTTTCAGAGTCCCGCTCTCGTCCTTCATCGTGAAATAGATGTGTCCGGACGGATGGTATTTGCAGTTGGAAATCTCTCCGCGAACAGAGATTCTGTTCATGACAAAATCCTGTGCAAACATATTTTTAATATAAGAATTTACCTGTGCAACCGAATAAACACTCGCCATCTCAATCGCCCTTCGCTATTCCTTCCGGTCTCAGAGTTTCAAAACTGCTAACTGCAATTTTGCAACTTGCTATCCTTACGATGTTCGCTTAGTTTGCCTGTTCCTTCACCAGTCTTGCAAGCACACCATTGATGAAAGCCGGGGAATCATTTCCGCCGAACTTCTTTGCAAGCTCAACTGCCTCATTGATTGCCACCTTATCCGGCACATCGCTGTCATAGCGCATCTCGTAGACTGCCTGACGCAGAATCGTCAGCTCCACATGACCCATACGCTTTGTGTTCCATCCCTGAGCTACTTTATTGATCTCCTCATCAAGCTGTGGAATCATCGGTGCGATCTCCTCCACGCGGGCAATCAGGAACTCTCTGTCCTTGTCTGCCATCTCCACCTGGTGAACGATCTCCAAGGTTCCATCTGCTGTTGTATCATCCTCATCAGGTGAACCGAAATACTGTTCTACCTGCTTTGCGGTCTCCTCTGCCGGGTAAAAATCTACCCCAAATAACATTTTAAAACAGTGTTCCCGCATTTCTCTTCTGGTCATTCTTCCTTTTCCTCCTGGCACAATATCTGCATAGTTGGATATTATCATATCACATTTTTTTCAGATACTCAATGGGTGGTTTTCGCATAAAATTTTCCTGATTTTCGCATACTGTTACTGTTTCTTTCCCTGATTTGGCAAATAAATGACGCAATTTTTCCAATATTTTTTAATTTCCTGTATTTTGGGAGTCCATTAGGAGGTCTTTGTGATGTGGGGATTTTTGATTGCGCTTCTCTCTGGCGCACTGATAAGCTTGCAGGGTGTCTTAAACACCGAAGTGACAAAACAGAGCGGGGTCTGGCTCTGTGCCGTCTGGGTTCAGCTGACGGCGCTTGCGACCTGCGCTCTGTTCTGGTTATTTGGAGACCGTGCTCCGTTCTCTTCTCTTTTTCAGATTCGCCCCTGGTACCTGCTGATCGGCGGTGTCCTCGGGGCATTTATCACCTGGAGCGTCGTCAAAGGCATGGATCGTCTCGGTCCTGCCCGCGCAACGCTCACAATCGTGGTGACTCAGATTCTCGTCTCCTACGGGATTGAACTTTTTGGACTTTTCGGCGTGGAAAAGGTTCCGTTTGAATGGCGCAGACTCCTCGGCGCCGGAATCGCAATCGCGGGGATTGTGATTTTCCATTTATAGCTCAGAAGAGAGGCAATCTCATTCATTGTAAAAGGAGCCTGATAAATGCCAGACTCCTCTTTTTTAATCTCTTTTTTCACTTTTTCTTAACTTACTTTTCCTCTGCCAAGTTCACACCTGCAATTCGAATATTGACATCCAGAACAGTCAGACCGGTCATATTCTCAATCGCGGACTTTACACGATCCTGCACGCGCTCGCTGACATCTGGAATGTTGTATCCATATTTCAGATTCAGGGACAGATCTACGGATACATGCTCCTCAGTCACATCCACCTTCACACCTTTTGACAGGTTCTTCATGCCGAGCTTTCCGACAAGCTCATTCGTGATGTTGCCTGCCATCGAGTCAACACCCTCTACCTCTGTCGCTGCCAGACCTGCGATGATCGCAACCACCTCATCTGCGATGCGAACCTCTCCGATTTTATCCTTCTCATATACCTTGTGAGTATTTCTTCCTTCCAGTTCTGCCACGGTTATCCCTCCTCAATCGCTCCGCCATTTCAGAGCTATATTCTGCATTTCGTTCTGCTGTTATTATAGCAAATGACGGCAGTTTTGCAAAGGGCTGTTTTTTGTAACTCCTACTCCATTACAGTTGTACAGCAGCTTATTCTTCGAGCTTCATCAGCGTAATCACAATTCCATCAACCGGAACTTCCGTCTTTCGCTTTACAATGTCCTCAATCTGCGCCCTCTGCTGGTCGGTGATCGACGGCGCATTGATCACAACATCCACCTTGCCGTCCGTGATGCTCACAACCGGGTCAGCAAAACCTCTCGCCTGAAGAAGCGTCTCCGTCGCATTTTCCTTCTCCGCAATCGCCGTCATCTGAATCATATTCTGAATTGCTTCCTGCTTTGCCGATTCTGCGATATTGGCGTTGTTGATGATGCTGTTGAGCGTCTCTTTGTTCTTCGCACGGATCTGCTCGCGGTTCATCTGCACTCCGGCTATGTAGTCTGACACCGTGATTCCGCTTGTGAGCACGGCTTCCCCGGGATTTTCAAGTCCACTCTCCTCCGCGTCCCAGCTGTCAATCTCGGCAAGCTGAGTTCCCGCAGTATCAGTATCTGCACCCGAATTTCCGCTTCCGTCAGTCTGCTCTCCCCCTGCTTCCGCCTGAAGAAGACTTCCCTCCGCCTGCGGTTGCAGATTGTCGCCACTCACCTGATTGTCTGTCAGACCGTTCTCATTTCCTGTCTGTCCGAGCATCGTCCCGTCTGCCACATTTTGCCCATTCTGCCCGTTCTTGTCCCCCGCCAGCTGATTCTCCGCAAGTTGATTCTCTGCAAGCAGATCTTCGTCTGAAATATCAAGACTTCCCGCCTGATAGATCTGATTTCCTTTGTCTGTGCTTGCCTCAAGTTCCTTCTTTCCCGCATAGTTTAAGTATCCGGCTGCCGCAATCATAATCGCAAGTGTCGTGATAATCATCTGATTTCTGCGGAACATTCGTTTGACTTTTCCGTCCCCATCCTTCTGCGGACGTATTTCCGGTTTTTTCAACTTCATGACGCCACTCCTTTATTCCACCCGCCTTGACACTTTTATTCTATGCGATTGATTTTATTTTATGACGAATCCTATTTTCTTCTATTTTTCATTTTTTTGTATCTTTCTTGCTCTTCTTTGGCGCATAATCCTTCATATCCGGGAGCCCCCCCCCGCCTGCAACCACCCAGAGGTAAAGGCTTTCTCCTGTCTACTCCCATTCTTTGTGACCGTAATTTTTATAGGATTATTTTATCACAGTCAATCTCGATTCAACACCCACTCTTCCAGAAAATGCCCTGCTCCATCGTCTTCATTGTTGCCTGTCACATACTTTGCGACCTGTTTCACGTCCTCCTCAGCATTTCCCATCGCAACCGAAACACCGACTGACTGAAGCATCGAAATGTCATTTTCATTATCGCCTATTGCGAGCACATTTTCCATACTTATTTTTAATTTTTTACAAAGTATACACAATGCATTTCCTTTCGAGGCATCGACGGAATTTACCTCCACAATTCCGTCGCCGGTTCTCAAAAATACAATTCCGGGAGTCGGACTTCCTTTCTCTAAAATCTTCTGTGCCAGTCCATCTTCCAATGCAAATGCCCCCATTTTCAGCACTTTCACCCCACTGGTTTTCAAGAACTCTCTCAGATTCTCGACATTTCCTTCGCTAAACTTTATATAGGGATATTTTTCTGATAAGCCGGTCTTTTCCCAGCCCACTTCCCGAAATGTTCCCTGATCTGTATGTGCATACACCGCGGTTGGAAACTGCTCCAGAAACGCAAGCGCTTCTACCGCTTTTTCAGTCGGAATTCCAGCTTCACAGATGCATCTCTCCTCGGGCACATCCATCAGCATTGCACCATTGGAGCAGATCGCATATTTGATGCCATCGACCTGATTTAACACCGCCTTCTTCATTCCTTCGAGCGGTCTGCCGGACGCCGGCACCAGGATCACACCTTTTTTCACGATATTTCTCAATACCTTTAATGTATAATCCGATATGCTCTTGTCCTCATGGAGAAGCGTTCCATCCAAATCTACGGCTACCAGACGAATCTCTTGTTTCTCACTTTGCATAATCCTTTCCTCCTCATTCAATACACTAGCTAATACGTTTTTTCCGTTACTTTTCTGTTTCATTTTCTTCTGTCCAATTCTCCAACTCCCC
>OOBK01000993.1_pt1 | contig 16955 bp, 16 predicted proteins | sample 1671541 | NCBI WGS metagenome assembly OOBK01 (sample SAMN06348167, study PRJEB24527) | human gut metagenome | biome: human gut; feature: ankylosing spondylitis patient; material: feces | host: Homo sapiens | place: China | collected 2015-10 | reverse complement strand
TTACTATTTATTCAAAGTAAAAAAACGTTACATATACACTTGCTACATTATCTCCATTTAAACGATCTACTTTAGCTTTCCAAGTGTCGGAGTCACTAGTAACAAAAGGTGCGATTAATGCACCATTACTTCTGCATGCTATGATAATTGCTGTTCTTTTTATATCTGTGGTTATTACACGTTTGTTGTCAACATCGAATTGTTTGCCAATGTTCTTCAATACTTTCTGTTTATTACTATTTAATTCATTAACTGCCCCGATCAAAGTCTTGTTAGTTGTTTCTAACTTTGCGATAACTGCCGTAGTCATCTTATCGACAACATAATCCCATATCTTGCTCATTAAGGTACGCTTGTTTGCATTTGCATCCTTGTCAAGAATCATTAATTCGTCATTGTCTTTCAGTGTTTCTTTAGTTGTGTAACTTTTCCATTCCATGATTAATTCTCCTTTGCTGAATCATTAATTAAAAGGGTAGAGCATTATTCATGCTCTTACGCCTCGTCAACCTTGTTTACTATGATAAATTTTCTAATCGCATCTACATGAGTTTTGAGTTCAGCATCAACGATATAGAACGATTTCTTATTGTTGTGCGATACAAGATTTCCGCTCTCGTCAATCTCGTCATAAGTAAATGTCGCTCTATCCATTCCATTTACATTTAAAATTGAAAAACCACTAAGCTGTTTCATTTAAAAGTTCCTCCTGTTCCTTAATCAAGGTTTCTAGTTCCGCGTTTAATATGTTCTCAGGGCTTTCAGGTAATTCTTCTTCCCTGTCAACATCTTCCTCAAGATTTACATATTCGTAATCTTTCTGTTTTGCTTTCAGTTCCCATGCAAATTTCAGATTCGGAGTTCCGTGCACAATGAAGTAATTCTCTTCCTTCTTTTCAATCCACAAATCTCCTTCCCCTTCTTTCTGCAAAAACACTTGATACTCAATGCGTGTTGTTACGGTTTCCGTGAAGATATCTCCGATTTCAACGATACATTCACCGTTCTCATCAGTAATTCCTTCACCGATATCTCCAAACATTGGCGAAGCTGTTTCGTAGCAATATTGAAGTCTGTTTGAATAATTCTCTGTTGGAACAACACGGTTTTTAGTTCCAGTTGTTTTTATTTCTCTTGGGCTTATATCTACATAATCATTAATATAATTACTTCCATTAATTCTAATTGAAAGGCAACCTGTTGAGTTCTCGCTAATGCTGAATGTGTACGATTTTACTGGTGACATTGCATCAGACCATCCTTGTAAATCCTCAGCCCATCCAATAGAGAAGCATTCTGGGGAAATTGAAGAACCGTATCCCCTTCCATTATTAGATGCTTTCATTCTTAAACCATGAAACCAACCACCCATAAGGTCAACAACCATACTGTCCGATGCGAGAAGTCCCATATTAGTATTATCAATATGCATACCCATGCTTCCGATAGTGAATATTTCTTTCGAATTGTTACGGCCAACGATGAGCGCAGACGCTTTTTCTTTATCTAAATATATCGTGCTTCCATAAATCGAGCCTTTTTTGATGTTCAGTCCATCTTTATCCCATTTACCAACTTCCGCTCCTATGGCATCTAGTATCTGTATTGAGCCATTTTCATTGTTTACACCTCCCAATGTAAGTGTACCGCCCTTGCCATAAGAGAAGTTGATATACAACTGATCGCCTTGCAAATATATCCCTTGTTTCTTCCCGTTATCAGTAAGTCTGTTAAACACTTCTTCGGAAGTCAGAGATTTGTTTAGCTTGTCTACCGCGGAATCATCAGTATACTTCGTAGCTTTCACCCAATCAGATGAAACATAGTTGCCACTAGTTCTTGCGGTTTGACATCTCATCAAGTCACCAGTATTTCCTTGCGTCCAAAGGTCACCGATATCATAAGGTGGAACTGGAGTTGTGATAAAGTTTCTACGCTTGCCATCAGCAGTGTCTTGAGCCTTGCTTGCGTTTTCAAGTGCCTTTTCAATATCTTTGTCTTTTACGTTGTACCATTGCCATACACCGTCAATCTGGACAAATCTATAGCACATTCCAGTGGACTTCCAATAGAACAAATCTCCATTATGAGAAGCTCTCTTGTCATCAGTTGTCCATTCATTCGCTGGATAGTTGTTTAATTCCGGCTCGTAATCTTTAAAATAAGAATCAATCTTTCCGTCAAGTTGCTCCATTATATCATTCGGGAGCATAACTCTAACCCAATTGCCGCTCTTGTAGATGTATTCAACATTATCGGAAGTATTTTTCCAAACATCATCTTCGTGAGCTATCTTTTCAGATTCAACCCTTATTAAAATTTCATTACCATCTACATCAAGAATCGGATTTCCATCAATATCGGCTAATGCTTCTTCCGTGATAGTTGTCCAAGAAAGAGAAGGGTCACTTGATTGATAGTAGTTTGCGTTCTTTGTATCAATCTTTCCATTGATACCAGACATATCAGACTTATAAGTCCCTTCGACAAATGCGTCTAATTGCCTTTTAGAAATTTCTTCGATTGAAGTTCCGGATAATAAAAATGACTGCGCCTTGATACGAACAACACCAGTATCGCAATTCACATAGAATACTTCGTTGCCTTTTTCGTCAGTAACTTTAAACTCACCAGTGTTAATCCAGTTGGCACGAACACCGACAGCATCCAAAATTCTGACAATCGTATCACCATCAACTGTCATACCGCCATTCCAAGTATTACCGCCATCCGTGGACACTCCCCATGCTTCAGCAGTCATCTTCCAAACAATATCTGAATCGCTCAGCAATGCTTTGTTATGCAGATAATAAACCTTTCCACCGCCTTGACTTTCCTCTACTGTTGTATAAAGACCTGAAGATTGACTGATTCTCTTAGATAATTCTTCAAGTGCTTTTTCTCTATCTGAACGTTCTTTCTGTAGATTCTTACGATTTTCAACGATTGCCTGAGAAGCTAAACTGTATTGCTTTGCGCTATTTCGCGCTGCACTTTTTGCTCCGCATTCAATTGTCTGTTTATTCCCAACTTGGAATATCGTTGATGTAACAAGACTCTTGTACTGATTACCTTTTCTATCTGTAATAATGCAGATATCACCAGCTTCGGCCAGCGGATTATTCATCATTGACGCTGAAAACGGTCTAAATCTCATTCCTACAATACGTTTGCCTATGATTGTAGCGATATCATTACCTTTTCCTTCGGCAATTAATTTATTGTCTTTAATTTCAATGACATATCCATCTTCACCATACTGATATGACACAGGGCTTTCATCTGTAGATACATTCTCTTTATATTCAGTAACTTTAATCCCTGTAATAACGACATCTTCATTGTTGATTGATAAACTATCGTAAGATTCTACGGAAACAAACTTGTCTTCATCAATATGACTAGATTCATAAGATTTCAAATCATACCAAGCGATACATAATCTGCCATAGGAATCACATCTACAAAACTGTCCACCAATCTGAGCAACCCACGCGAGAACTTGTCTGAAAGTTAGTTGCTGGTCATCAGGTCTTGTTTCAATAACATAATCGTCATTATCAAATGTTACTGTTTGTAACTGAACTCCGCACACGTTACAAGCATCTCTGATGATTTCACTTCTTGTTGCCGGATATTTCAGTTTACTTTCCGAATAATCACGGTCAAACTTCATCATGTTATCCTGACAAGTTAGTGTGATAATAGAACTGTTCTGATACGGAGCTTCAACAACTGTCATTGTGCAAAGGCGAATCTTCTCAGTAACAGCGTCGCTGTAGAGCAATAATATCTCATTGCCATTTGTATCTAATATTGGGTTTTCGCTAATATCGAGCCATTTCTTTTCTTCCGGGAATACCATTCCAGTAGGAGATATAGCTAAGCCGACGTATATGGCGATTTCAGCTCCTTCAAAATCGTAGTCGGTAAAATCATCATAGATGTTATTTAAAGTGACGGTAGCCTTATTTATGATGGCTGAACCTATCTTAAATTCAGAAGAATCAGACACAGCGTCTTCTACTTTCAGTCCGAAATTCCAAACACTATCTTCTCTTAAATAGAGAGCAGTTCCATCTTTTAAGGTAATATCTACCCATTCGAGGTATCTCCTGTTGTCATTATTCAGTTCTTTCTTAAATGATTTTGAAAGACTTCTCATTAAATTACCTCTCTATAATATTAAAAGAGATACTTTCGTATCTCTTCTGATTTACTGTCCATATTTTTACTGAAGCATCGATGTCACCCGCATAAAAAGTTCTCGTTTCATTTCTTTTATTTTTTGTATCCCAATAAGTCACATCTACATATTCTGGATCAAAAGCGTCTGCAATATCTCCAGCTTCATCCGGGGTTGGGCCGCTCCATGCTAATTCAAGTTTCCTTTTTTTGCACACTTCGTTTACATGCATCGTTCCATCATCTGTACGACCAGCATCCGGTGCAGATATTCTTTGTAGATGCCATACAAAAGTAGATGGGGTCTTTATCTTAACCCCATCTACAATAAGCATATCTCTATTGTTTGGCATATCCTACCTCCCTAATAAGCAGGACTCGGATTGAATCTACTGCTTCTACTTGCCTGTCCTTTTTCAACAGCTCTTGCCAATACTTCATTATCTTCTGTCTTAAGAACTGCGTTAATGATATATGGAATCGCGCTGTTGCTGTCTGTTCTGTTACTCTGTGTAGCCATATAGACTTCCATCATGCCATCAATGACAGCCTGTTTAATTCCATCTGTAATCTGCTGATTATTCGCCACAACGTGTTTATTCCCCATGCGACCAATATATTCAGAGCCGAATCCGTTTTCATTCGCAATGTATACTTCCCCGTTTACTGGCATACCGCCATTCTTATAACCCTTGTATCCTCTTGCTGTCCATCCTTTATACAGACTTCCGTAACGAGATACTGTATATCTGATAGATGCAATCATATTGGATAGTGGGTCATAAATATCTTTGTTATATGGTGACATTGCATAACTACGAAATGTAGGGTCAATTACCTGCATAAGTCCTTTTGAAGGAATACCTCTCTTAGCATTGCTATCCCACAAGTTGATAGCTCTAGCATTTCCGCCCGACTCATGTTTCATCTGAGTAAGCAATGCATTCAAGTTAGACTCTGTGTATTGGTTTGTCAGTAACAACGCTGTCTTAGCAAGATTTCTCCACTGTTCTACACCTGATGTGTTATATCCACCACTACTATTGCTTGAACTACTTGTGAAGTTACTGATAAATCCCTTGATTTTACTCAATGCTATGTCTTTTACAGCGCTTATAGACTGCTTAGCGATTGACAATCCAGGTTCGACAGCATCACCAAACGATGTGAATTTATCAAGTCCATACTGTAACAGCTTTGACGGATGTGCGATGTAATCAATGATATTGAATACTCCCGCACCTTTCTTGAAGTGTGGCATACCATTCATATTCATGAGTTCTTTTGTCTGTCCGGCAGGCATTACCTTTGTACCTTTAGGCATTGGCAACACTACGTTACGACCTTTAGGAATAAATGCTTTTCCATTAGGGAACTGAACAAGCTCACGATAAGTTCCACCAGCTTGGTCATTGACCATACCAAACGTATCATTCAGTACACCATTCTTCCCAGTACCAGTAGCATACTTAGGGATAAGGTCTTTACTTCCACCAAGTTTTTTGTAAATCCAGTTTACAGCGCTACCAACACTATTGATGGCTGATTTGACAGGAGATGTAATCCAATCTCCAACATTTTGGAAATATCTTCCGATTCCACTGAAAGCACTTGTAACTCCGTTGTATGCAGTTTTAAATGTGCTGCTAAACCATGTAGAAATATACTGCATGTTGGATTGGATGTCGTTTCTTCTTGAACCGAACCATGAACCTACGCCATTAAACGCCGCGTTTACGTTGGAACGTGCGCTCTGATATTTCGTATTGAACCAACCATTAATGGAATCCATGTTAGACTGAATATCGCCCTTGCGACTTCCAAACCAACTTCCAACATTGCTGAATGCGCTATTGACATATCCTCTAGCAGACTGATACTTTGCATTGAACCATGTGTTGATACTGTCCATATTTGTTTGAATCTCACCCTTACGAGTTCCAAACCATGCGCCAACATCTGAGAACGCTGCATTGACATATTTGCGAGCATTTACATACTTCGTATTCATCCATGAATCAATATCTTTTGTTCCATTCTGAATATCATTCTTTCTACTAGTGAACCATGAACCAACATCGTTGAAAGCCTTATTAACATTTGTTCTACCAGTCTGGAATTTTGCGCCAAGCCAATCCCCGACATCTTTCATGCCAGTCTGAATATCGGACTTCCTCTTTCCGAACCATGAGCCAACGTCTGAGAATTTTTCTTCTACTTTCTCACGAGCTTTCCCAAATTCATCTCCGAGCTTGTCTTTCAAATCGCTGAATTTATCAACAATCTTATCCTTTAAATCTCCGAAGAAATCAAGAACTGACTGCAACTTATCTGTAACTCCATTGAGAAGTCCGTCCATGATGTATCCGCCTTGTTCAGCCATGACGGTTGAAGGCGAATGGATACCGAACAGATTTTTAAACCAATTAATAAATGGTGTAAAAATTTTTTCTCTTATGAATTTACCAGGGTCTTTCCATTCTCCGCTCTGAATTCCTTCAAGAACTCCTTTGATGATATCAGAACCAAGAGCTGCCAATCCAAGTCCTGATAGTGACGGTAAAACAAATTTAGGTAATTTCACTTTGACTTCTTCTTCACTCATGTCGAATACATTTGTGAAAAATCCTATTGTGATACCTCTTAAAAGATCATTCGGCAAATTAATGATTGCGTTCGCAAGCGATACCAGGAGTCCTGATAAATCCCATGTGATTTTTCCCCAATCAATACCGCAAATAAAATCTACGATTTTTTGCCCGATTATCTCAAATGTCTTATCTCCTTGCAATCCATCAATTGCGCCCTTCAGTGCTTCAAGAACACCGCTGACAAAATTACCGAATGTTTCACCAGTTAATTTGGCATCCCAAGTTTCGAAAAATCCTTTGATACCACTTGCCAATGAAGCACCAAAATCTTTCCAGTCAAAATTAGCTGCAAACGAATTGAGTGCGTGTAGCGCAGTATTAATTGATCCAGCAATCGTCTTTCCTAAATCATAGAACAATTCAGGAGAAATCAATCCATTAAGGAATGTTGCAAGACTTTTACCAAAATTATCAGCAGCATGATATACGCTATCCCAATTAATTGATTCCATTGCGGATTTAAGTTTGTTTCCAACAATTTCACCAATTTCAGTAAAATCAGCATTAGCAAATGCCTGTTTAAACTTGTCTGCAAGCTGATTCATTGAGTTAGAAACTTCAATCGTTTCAAACATATCTGAAGGAGAAGGCCCACTAGAGCCACCACTTCCGCTTCCACTTGAGCCACTTCCAGAACCAGTATCATTTCCATTAAGGATATTTAATTCATCGAAACCAAGAATTGTTTTCTGTAATTTCTTAGCAGAATCATTTGCTTTATCAGTTTTCTTTCCAGTATCAGCAATGGATGCTCCATAGTTTTTCCAAGCCTTCTTAGCCTGTACAACATACCCCTTTCCTGTGAGAGCTGCTAGAAAGTGTCCTACAGCGTTCAAAGCACTAGATACCATATCAATAAATGATGATATGTACGGAGCAACGACATTCACGATTGGAGCAAACGCAACAGCCCAAGCATTTTTCAAATACAGTAAGGAAGATACCATTGAAGAAATGCTATTGTTATATGAGCTACTGTACTGTACAAGGTTGTCCGATCCTTCCTTAATCGCTTGCTTAATCTGACTAATCAAACCGAAAATGGTAGAAAACATAATTGAAGAGCCTAGCATTCTTCCGAATGGCATTCCATTATTCTTCTTTTTGCTTTCAAACCCCATCAATTCTTTTAATGTTTTGAAAGGATGGACTGCTTTATTAGCAATATCCCTTGCGTTTTGTATTGTTTTTCCTACATTTTTAAAGCCTTTTGAAATATTGTTAATCTTAGAGCCGAAACTGCCGAGTCCTTTTAGCATACGTTTGAATTTACCGCCTTGTGCAGTAGCTCTCCTAAGAGCTTCCGCTGACTGGTCGATTTCTTCTGAATTCACTTCTGCTTTTACAGATTCTTTCATTTCTTTCTTATATCGCCTGGAATATTCCTCAAGCAACATAATCTTGCGAAGCGTATTGTCAAATTCAGGGTCTCCTTCCGACAATCCTTGAGAAGACAGATCAGAAAGCGTTTTCTTTAATTCCTTGATTCTTGCTTCATACGTGACAACTTCTTTATTGCCAAACTGCGTATTAAGGTTGTTTAATTTAGTAGCAGCTTCATTCGCACTAGCTCCGGATTGCTCAAGTTCTTTTGCCAGTTCGGATGCGCCATCACCAAATGTCATATTGTAGAGATCGGATACATTTCCAACATCTATAGGTTCATTTGAAACTTTACGCTTTCTCGGGCCATTGTTGAAATGAGATAAATCAGTTCTTGCAGAATCCAATTCACTCTCAAGCTCAGCCAATTCTCGGATAGCATCGTCGAAATCTATTTCATTTTCAGCCTTTCTTGCAACCTGATATAACTCTTCAAACTTATCATTGAGATCGTCAATGTATTTGATTAATTCTTCCTCTGTATCAAAAGACGGTGCTGGAATTTCGCCAACAGCTTCCTTTGCTTTTCGCACATATTCATCGATTGCTTTTGTCGATCTATTGGATTTCTGCGAATCAACTCCACCGGATAAAAACGAATTAGCATTTAAGCGTCCTAATGCTTCTGTAGCATCATCAATGGCATTCTCATACTGATTTATTTGCTGAATCTTTTTATACCAGTCTTTACCACCTAATTCATCTGTCCCTTCAAGCTCAATCATATTATTGATAGCCTGTTGCACTCTCGCATAAAGCCTTTCGTTTGCATTAATACTAGCTTGGAGCTGTTGGATATTCATTTTGGAAAAGTCAGTGTCAAGCCTAGAGTCTTTAAATTTCCTGTTAATATCCTTAAATGGTTGAACCGGATATTTTAAATCAGAACGTGTTTTCTTCTGAGCTTCCGTGCGATTACCTCTCGTAATATTCCCAACAAGAGCTTCTGCACGCTCAAGACCAGATGTATCCATTCCGGCACCAAGCATCTGAGAGAAAGACTTGCCTGTTTCTTCCGCATTCTTTAAAGCGTCACCAAACTCAGTGACTCCCGACTTTGCATCAATTACACTTTTTCTGATATCATCTACACCATTAATGACGGAATCCCAAACATCTTCTTCCATCCATTCAGGAGTATAGAAAGAATTTGCAGTCTCGTAGAATTTTTTCAGCGCGCTATCCAACTGGTAAAATTCATCTTCGACACTGTATGCTTCTTTCAAAATAGCTGGAAACTGCTCTCTCATTTCCTGATAGTAGGAGTCAAGCTCGATTCCGTCTTTCGTTGAAAACTTCTGTTTCATAACAGGAGTTCTGTTTTTATAATCATCTCCTAAAGATCTAGCTGTCTCAGGAGTAATCTTGATTTTCCCACTCTTTTTAATCCAGTTATATAATTCCTGATAATCACTGGAAGTAGACTTGGAAATTCTACCGTTCCGCTTAACGACATTTCCAAGTGCTTCCATATCATCAGCAAGGTTTTTATAAGCTTTCCCTGAATTATTAGACACGCCGGATGCAATCTTATTTGTCAGGCTTTTGATTTCGCCAGTGACATTCTTTCCAGCAAGACCGAGATTGTAGTTTTTAATCAGGTCATCCGCAAGTTTCTTTCCTAAGTCCTTCGCGGATTTCTCCATTGCTTTCCCAGAGAACAGCTTGTCTACATTGAGTCCTTTCAGAGACACAGCACCTTTCGCAACGAGCATACAACGCTCAAGTGCTTCTGTAACAGCATCTATTCTTTTTTCAAGCTTCCCCATTGAACGATTCGCTTTTTGCGCTTCTGCTTCAATGATTATTTCCAACTTATCAATTTCGGCCACTGTTCTCACCTCTATTCTTTGCTATTCGCAACTTCTGCCCATGCCGCAAAATTAGCTGCCGCAATCTGCGTATTTTCATGAACGATTTCCTCTATTTCTTCATCTGTTAATTCATGCTCATTGAAATCTCCAACGATCATATGAGTTTCAGGATATTTAGCATCTTTCGATACAGCACACGAAATTGCTTGAAGAACATACAAACCATTCATCCAAGCCGAAATGTCTTGCATGATGGCTTTTTCTCTCTCTTTATCCTCTTGAATCTTTTTGTAAACGTTCATTTCTTTCGGAGTCATCTTCCAAAACTCAGAGCAACTAATTCCGCATTGCGCAGCCATAGGCAACCAATATTCATATATGAACTGCGTATAGCTGGTTGGAATGATTACTCTTCCACGGCTGCTTCTTCCACTTCTTTCTTGGACTTCGTAGCTTTCTCCGGAGTCTCCTGCTCGTCCTGAGTCATTCCGAGCATCTTCTGGAAAAAATCTGATTCTGCAACGGCATCAGCAAATGCGTTTGTGATATCAATGATGTTTCCACCGCCAAGAACGTGCTGAGTGATTAAATGCTCAGCCTCGTCTCTATCGCAACCAACTACCGCACAAACAAATCCCATAGCGATAAGTGTCATCTGCTTTTTTCTGAAAGCATCGAGAATTGAGAAACCCTGTTCTTCCATCTTCGTGTACTCAGCAAATGCCATTTCCTTTACGTTGTAGTTTTTTCCATTAATTTTTACTTTGACCATTGTTCTTCCTCCATTTTTTTTCAATCAAAAAAGAGCCGCCTTAAAGCGACTCTAATAGTTCTTTAAATAAATATTTCATTATCAATATTCTTGATGATGTCGTTTTCTACATCAAACCAAGGACTATGCTGCGGGAAATCCTGTAGAAGCATCAGAATTTTTAATCGCTGAATCACGAACGATTGTCAGTGTCATCTCACGAGCACCGTTTACTTCACCGCCATTGACTTTAACAGACATCTGTCCACTCCAAGAGAATTTACCGTCTGCTCCGTCAGCACCGAAATCAAGTTCAAAAATCTGCTGTTTGCCGCAATCCGCAAAAACTGCCTCGTAAGACTCTTTTGTATAGTTTGCTGTGAACTGCATGTCATCTGCTGAATGCACACCTGGTACAGAAGCTTCATCTGTATCTTCAAGGTCTGTTACAGTGATTTTTTCCGGATCACCTCCAAGATCAGGATAACTCTTGATCGCACAAACCCTTTTAACCGCCGCCCCAGTTGCCCCGACTTTGAGAACTGTGTTAATTGTACTTAATGCTTTTACATTAGCCATTTCTATCTTCCTTTCTACCGCTAATTAATGCGGTCAGCGAATATCTCTTTCGATATCCGGTATGAAATTAAAATTTTGCTATATCATCTACTGACGCAACAAGGCGTTTAAACCTTGCCACCATTCTGTATATATTTGTGTCTGACGCATTGTCAATAGGCTTCGGACCATACGATCGAGCGTATCCCATCTTCCGCATAGCATCACAACACTGATTTATGATATTCTTCGCTTCTGTGATATTCTTGTTTGAATAGCACTGAATCTCAATTACGGACTCGACAGCATTCTCACTGTTTTCCAAGTCCATGCAAGCATCTTGATTGTCAATCTGAACAACCGATACTGCTGGAAATGACGGAGGGCTTTTACTGGAATAGTTTGATACATTCTTGCAAGTATCTTTCACATAAGTTTTTATGTTAGTAAGCACTCTATTTGATGCGTCAATCACTTCCAAACACCTCCCTTGCGATATGGTTTATAACGCTCATATCACTCAGATATTGAGCTGTCTCAAACATGAATGGTCTAGCCGGCATACCGTTTGTCCAATGGCGTTTACCATCTTTAAAATAAATCCACCCAGCTTCACCGTGGTCATTTATATCGTATTTCCAACCAGCTATAGAAGTATCAGGATGCGGAGAATTCTCTCCGATAACGCCAGTTCCAAACTCTACATAAGCGGCATACGGACAATTCGTATAAACACTGAATACAGCTCCATCATAAATGATATCTCCAGGCATGATTCCAAGGCTTTCCATTAACTCACCAGTATAGATAGCATCTTTCTCACCTATCTTTAGTTGAGCGACAGCAACGCCTTCTTCCGCAAGCCTATATGCAAATTCCTCACATTTTTCTTGCAGTAAGTTTTTGTACTTTCGTATCTCTGCTTTCAATTTCTTGAAACCACTCAATGATAAATCGGTTTTATACTCAGGCATTTTTCGCCCTCGCTTTCAAAGCAACAACGATTCCATTTAAGCCATCTGCAATACCAGCAACAGTATAGTCTGCGGATTCTTCATCTACAGTACCGTCTGCCTTCATTACTGGTTCGCTCACCCATATTAAGGATTCTTCTTTAATAGGAAGTTTCTCTACTGTTGCAAGCGTCCTAGTATAGCTTAAATTCGTTCCAAACATATCAGCATAAGCATTACCTCTACTTGCTGATAAAGTGGCTAGAAACTCAACAGGAGAAGCGTAACCACCAGTGTAATCTCCTGTCTCATCTCCATTTTCATCAACAATCGGAACTTTGCCGTTGTAATTGGAATACCATAATTTTTTAGAATTTTTTTTCAAGTTTCTCAATGTGCTATCCCTCCACCATCATTGCACATATGTCCCTGCGACCATTTTGCTGACATCGGCAATATGGTCACGCACAATCTTCTTTCTACTTAACCCAGTAGACGGGAGATTACGGATCACCATTCCTTTCTTAAATTAGTGCGCATATAGCAACAACTCCTTCAAGATACGTATTTCTGGAAAACCACGTTCGAGTTCCAGTATTATCATTGTGGGAAGATTCTCCCTCAACTCCTATTTGGTTATAGTCGTATAGAGCCAAACCGCGGATATTGGAATAGAAACGTTCCATATCTCCGGCAACAAACTCTTCTGTATACGACTTCGGGTAATTCCGTATCACGCATACCTCTTTATATGCGTTCTTTACTTTTATTTTCAGAATGGATAAATCAGATTCTTCCGATATACCCAATTCAGTTTTTAAATCATCATATATCTCTTCAATCAACTTATCCATCTTCAAACACCTATTTCTTTGTCTGTCTCACTGTCTTTGGCTTAGACTCTGTGGCCTGAGCCTTTTTAACAGTTTCTTCAACGCGTTTCCAACCGCAAGAGATAAATGCGGAAGCCTGAATCTCAGACTCCACACTCATTCTCACGCCATCTTTCTCGAACGTAAACATTTCGATCACTCCTTAGCCTTCTGGGTTCTGGCAAACACCGATGGCATCTTTCTTCTGATTCAGGACGAAAGCATCGTAGCGTACACGACCTTCTACAAGATGTCCGGAGATACCAGGCGCATCCTCATGAATCTTATACTCAGCAAGTTTGATTGGTGCTGGCATAACCACTGGGTTAGTGATTACAAAGTTTGTGTTCTTAGGGAAGTAAGAAGCCGGTGCCTTAATGATGTTAACCCCGTCAACCTCACCTACAAGTCCTGTGATAGAAAGCTGTGTAGCCATATCCCCTTTCTTTGTAAATGCCTCGTCAAGTTTCAGCATATTGTAGTAACCCGGAGTTACGATACAAACTCTTCCACCTGTAGGGACTTTTGCATTGTCAAGAATCTCCTGTACAGCAAGGAATTTCTCATAAGCATTTGCTTTTGTTACAGCAACGTCTTTTACAACGTGTGATACGTCTGCTCCGGCAACCAGTTTAGCGATACGGTATGTATCAATCTCAGGGATAATAACCTCGTCAATCTGACGTCTCAGCGCAGCTGCCGCAGCCATTGTTCCCATTGTGTCATCTTCACTCTTCTTGTCGATTGTAAATGTGAAGGCTCTGTCTTTGGAAAGAACCATCTCCTGAACTTCATTCTCAAGCTCTGCCGGTGTTCCATATCTGTTAGCACCTTCTGTTTTGTAATCCCCCATTGTAGCAGTCGGTACAGAAAATACCTTTACTGTGGAAACTCCAACCCAGTCGAATGCGTAGTTTACAAGTGCAGATGTGAGTGCACCAACTTTAAATCTTTCATCCACGATCCGTGAATACTTCTCAGCGTAATTAACAGCCATTTCAATTCTCCTTTTCTAACTTTTTGAAATCAGCGAACACATCTTTATGTGCCAGGTATATACTAGGAAGATTAACCGTTGAATCCTTTCAGGAATAAATCAGTCTCTTCATCTTCGCCCTGTCCGGCATTTACTGGCGGTCTACTCTTGAGCCATTCTGTCTCAGCCTCTTTGATAGAAGCATCTTTGAATTTACTCATGTTCTCAGTGACTTTAACCATATCACCGTCAAGCTCTGCCTGTGCAGTATCCTTAGCCATGTCTCCTGACATTCCAAGCGCAAGATAGCGATTTGTAGCATTTGTCATTTTGATTGTGTTTTCCAATCCCTGGACATATTTTTTATGCTCTTCTTCTGCCTCGCGTTTTGCCTCTTCTTCCTGCTCTTCTGCTGTCTGTTTAGCTTTTAACTGCTTTCTGTAGTTGGCGGCTTCTGAGGATGCCTTATTGTAGTCATTCTGCAACTTTGCACTGTTGGCTCTTTCCTGTGCTAACTGCGCCATCAGTTCTTCTACAGTAGGCTCTTTCTCTTCCGATGCGTTATCCGGATCCTGATTCTGCTGTCCCTGTCCTTCAAGGTTTTTGTTTTCTTCCATAATTATCATGTTCCTTTCTTTCGCGTTTAGAGTTCTCTCTCATAGTTACGTTTCGCGATTATAGACTTCTCTGTCTTTCGCGTTTGATAAGGCACTTCTCTGTGCCGTGTATGAAAAACAGCCACATTTTTTATGGCTGTAATTTCTAAAAATAAATTACTGTGCAACGGCAATTCACAATCTGATTTGCAGATGCACCTAAGGATGTGTCCTTTGGGAATAACAGCCATGAATCTCCAACATGAAAAGCCTGTCCAATAGGGATATACTTTCCATTTATCTCGATGTGGTCTTTTCTAGTAACCTCATCAATGATTGATTCCCACCGCTTCATTGTCTTTCCAGTATTCACAGCTTCTATATACCTAGCGTGGTTTATTGCCGTATTTACTTCGTTTTCAGCCATGAACCTTGCTCTATCCAGTGAATAGTAATAAGGATCATTCTTATGCTTTTTCGTGCTGTCTATGACATCGTAAGAGAAGCTCTTAACGTATGTCTCTAAGTGTCTATCCACGCTTGCATACTTCCTAAGCGTTTCCAAATAGGAATCTTCAATCTGCTTTCTGATAAGCTCATAATCAATCTTATTCGCTTGAGCCATCGTGAACAGAAGCGTCATTGTGACAATGAAATTCTCTTCCAGTTCTTCTGCCATTTGAATCCTTTTAGATTTTTCTTCTTCCGGAAGATTCATTTCTCCGAAATACTTTTTGAATGGCATACTGCGCTCATTTTTCACAAGCGCATTTAATTCATCAAAACTAAGATTCGTGAACATCATTATCACCTGTCTTCATTCCATCAAGAATCGGAGAGTTTTCTGTCTGATCTGACAAATCAGGCATAACTTTCTTCCCTCCTGTCTGTGGTTCACTTTTATGAATCAACGATTTTTGATATTCTTCAATCGTTTTCTTACTGTCAGCCCATGCCTGAGCTACATCCGGGAACAAATCAACCTGTTCCATAGCCACACGACCATTTACACCCGCTTTAATCATCGCCACCATTGAATTCACTTTTGTAGCAAGGTCGTATGTCTTGTTACGAATAAATTTCGGTTTGATATCTGAAAATTCCAGTGAACGAAGTGGACTATCGAATGGAATATCATTCGTACTCTTAATGGCGATCATCTCAAGTTCAACGATTTCGGCTTTACCTCGCCTGAGAATCTGTTCTTCCTTGCAAGCACTGTTTTCCGCAGCACTCCAGCCGGAAGACATATTCATTGCAGAACCAGTAGAGCCGCCACCCGGGTCTGTCTGAATCGGAACATAAGCTTTCTGCAAAATAGTGTTTCGCTTGCTTACAATATTCTCTTGCACTCCCTGATAATCAAATGTACTGGAAATAGCCTTTAGTGTTGGAGTTCCACCGTTTCCGGTATTCCTAGCAAGAATCCACTGCCCTCCAACTGGAGCTTGTACCTTTCCATCTTCTCCAGGAGGTAATTCGAATCCAACTCCGAAATACACTTCCTGAGTTGTCTGTGCAACGCTGTTTGCAAAATCTGATACTTCCACGTTCAGTGCGTTCATATCTGAAATCTGACGCTCAAAGCATCCTGTTCTGTCTGTAGAGCGATTAAATTCTACGATCGGAATTTTCTTGAATGGATTCTTCTCACCATTCCTTTTCATAAATGACCATTCATTCTTTTTAACAGTGCCGTTTTCAATCGTCTGCATATTCTTAATTTCGTAGCGAGTATCAGGAGTGAATACCGTGTAGTACACATCCCCGTTCTCTGTTCTACGGAATGTTACTCCTGCCAACTTCTCTTGAAGTGCTGAATTTCTGTAAATGCAGAATGTAAACAGCGGATTAAGTGTCACAAGGTCAAACGGAGCAAGTCCGCTATAATTCTTTTTGATATCGACAAACTGATAACCGATACCGTTGATTTCAACGTATCGTCCAAGCTCTTGGTCTTTTGAAAAGGCATATTCTGAATCATTCAGCTCATTCAACATTGAAATTCCATCGTCTTGAATCTCGTTCTGAGAATCTGTAGAACTTCTCAAGTCTTTATTCCCACGCTGGACGTATGTAATCGGTTGCCCCCATACATATCCAAGCTTAAACTCTGTAATCTGATTTGCGATATTGTCAGAAACCTTAATGTTTACTTCCTTGCGAATAATCTTTTCTCTGACAAGTGGCTGAATAGATCGGAAGAGCGTCGTGTG